>Ga0065711_1046610_pt1 | contig 12795 bp, 4 predicted proteins | sample Hoacrofraction12_FD_59098 | JGI IMG/M metagenome (GOLD analysis project Ga0065711, IMG submission 59098) | Hoatzin crop microbial communities from Cojedes, Venezuela - Epithelial fraction 12 v2 (version 2) | ecosystem: Host-associated > Birds > Digestive system > Esophagus > Crop | place...
AGGGGGTCCTACTGACTAACTCCTTGAAGAGCTGGATGTTTGCTTTCCTAAAATTTAGGGTCCTGACTATGCTCCTTGACTTTTCCATATCCCTCAGGACTGTGAACTCCACCAATGCATAATCACTGCAGCCCAGGCTGCTTCCAATCTTGATGTAACTTGATCAAGTGCAATATTGCATCCCCTGGGGTAGGGTTGTCAATTACCTGGCTAAAAAGTTAACCTCAATGTATTCTAGGAATCTCCTGGATTGCCTACAGCTTGCCATGCTACTTTTCCAGCAGATATCAGGGTGGTTGAAGTCTTGCAGCAGTACAAAACACTGTGAGTGTGAAGCCTCCTGGAGTTGGAGGAAGAAGGCTTTGTCAGTAGGCTCCCCTTGATCAGGCAGCCTGTAGTAGACATCCACGAGCAACTTCCCTTTGTTGCCTCTGTATCTTGCAGGTAGATTTTCTTGTTTCCAGCTCAACAGCAGCCAGCTCAGAAGTATTAAGTCATAGTGAGAAACTGTGGAATATCCCATTCAAGCCCTAGGAAGCTTTTCTTTCCCTTGTACTGGAGGCCTGGCTGTCTGATCTCTGCACTTCACTGCTGTTTTTCAGGCTCTCCAAGCTAAAATCACTCCATCTGATTTACTGTTTCCAGCTGCCCCTACAGACTTTTGGAGCTTTCTGCCCTGCCTGAGCAAGCTCACCTTGAGGGGGAAGATAGGAACAGCCGCTTCTTCCTATAAAGGAGTACTGCCTCTTTGCATCTCTCTACTCCAAGAGGCATAGCACACCACTCAAACAACAAAATGAAACACACGCACCACACAATGTGTAGAGTCCTTCACAACACCATAGCTATGTATAAAAAAAAAAAAACAACACAGTCAATGTTGTTGATATTGCTCACCATTTACGTGTGTGAAAGCTGAAGACCAACTACTGCTTTCAACACAAATGACTACACGAATCTGAGCTATGTCTGTTTCCCCGCTATCACCTGTTTAGTGCTTAAACATGCAAATGAAAAGGGGAAATGATAATTCCATAATTTACTTTAAAAAAATTAAAAGTAATTAAATGAAAACAGAAACCATTTTTGTTTTCAGAACTCACTCAGATCTATAAGAACTTCAAATGCAGGGAGGGTTTTATCTTCATTTTTATATTATTCATTTTTTAATATATATTTAAATATCAGTTCATTTCAGAGTTATCAGATACTGGGACATGCCATGATTTTGTCGTGTCAAGAGCTCAGAGGTGCAGGTCACATTTTTAAATATGAAGAACCTATCAAAAAAAAGAGTGCTAAAGTTTACTGAATGGTAACTGTCATACAGAAATGTAAGTCAAAAAGTATTTGTGTGTTGTCCTTTTTTAATAGAAATACATAAAGAGAGATTTATAAGAGTACTTATTTTGACTGTTGTTGACAACAACCACTTTACTTTTGATGATCAAAGGTCTGGAGGACCTGCCTTACAAGTAGATCAGGTTGCTCAGACCCCCGTCCAACCCAACCTTGAATGTTTCCAGGGATGGGGCATCTACCACCTCTCTGGACAACCTGTTCCAGTGTTTCACCACCCTCATTGTAAAAAACGTCTTCCCTGTAGCCAGTCTAATTCTACCTTCCCTTAGTTTAAAAATATTTCCCTTAGTTCTATTGCTACATGCCCAGCTAAAAGTTTTGTCCCCATCTTTCTTACAGGCCCCCTTCAGGTGTTAGAAGGTCACAATAAGGTCTCCCTGCAGCCTTCGCTTCTCCATGCTGAACAGACCCTAGTCTCTCAGCCTTTCCTGACAGGAGAAGTGTTCCAACGCTCGCATCATTTTTGTGGCCCTCCTCTGGACCTGCTCCAACACGTCCAGGTCTTTCCTGTGCTGAGGGCTCCAGAGCTGTCTGCAGGACTGCAGGTGGGGTCTCACCAAAGCAGAGCAGAGGGGCAGAATCACCTCCCTCAACCTGCAGGCACTTCTTTTAATGCAGCCCACCATACAGTTGGCTTTCTCGGCTGTGAGCGCACATTGTCTGTTCATGTCCAGATTTCATGTTAATCACAGGAAAAACCTCCTCAGGACGTGGTAGAGTCCCACCACTAGAGGTTTCCAAGATGTCACTGGACAGGGTGCTAGATGATCTCATTTAGGCTCCCTTTCCTACAGAACATTGATTTAGATGATCTTCTGAGATCTCTTCCTACCCTGTTCTATGGTCCCAGTTAGCAAAGCTGTTGCAGCTGTTGCTGCGAATTTCAAGGCCCATCAATAACCAAGTCTTGGCTCTCCAAGTAGTAAAAATATAGCTTGGTTTAACACATTTTTAATGTACATACACATGTTTATTTGTACACATATATACTGACATGTGTTACATATCTACAGTTAATACAAATTTTGCTCTATAGCATATACAGCAAGAGGTTGCTAACGTTTAGCCTTACTCATTACTTTGCCTTGATTAAGCAGGAACAATCCATATAACACTCACTGGAAAGAGGAGTGATTTCAAAAGCTGTTGTAAACTGTCTAATCAAAGGAACTGCACTGCAGAAAAAAGAGCATATTTCATAATTCCTTCACAGAAATATTTTATGTATTGTCAGTGACTTATGATTATATTTTCCCAAATGTGATCTCTATTTCAGACATGTTTCAGGTATATGTTGCCTGTTGTTTCTCTAGTATTTAACATAGGTGTTTGGGGGTTTTTTGTCATAATTATGCAATTGTTGAAGAAATTTCTTGCAAGACTCATGATTAAAGAGTAAGATAGCAAAAGTACAGAAGAGAGGCACCACAGGGGTGGTGACAAACCCAAGAAAAATAGAGGCTGAAGGGAACAGCAGTGAGCACTGTGCTGCAGGCAGGGCACCACTGTTACAGAACATTAGTTTTCTTTTAAAAATAGCTCTCTTGCCTGCCTTCCCCCACCCAGCCCTCTCCACTAACACTTTCAGTGTGTCTGTTTATGCAGTTTCTTCTTCTTCAGCATAAAATTTGCTCAAAGCAAATAAATTATTGCAATTCATACATATAAAGGGGGAAAGAAGAATATTTTTTGAATAAGCCAGGTTTTCACTGCAACAATTCTCCCCTTAAGCAGTTTTTAAAATCTCCTTAGCATGCTGGACTGGTATCACTTACCTCGAGCACATCATTCAATTCTGTAGCCTGTTCTGAAGAATGCTTTTGTTGCACTGTTGTTTTTTTTTTTTTACATCCAAAAATCTACTTCTGTAGAAACTACTTTCAAAATCAGTGTTCGGCAACAAACTCTGGAGAACACTAAACTGTACAAGATACTTAGCGAAGGACCATAAGAGCTGTGTTCTCAGCAAAAGGAGAAGGCAAAGGAAAAAAAAAAGGATTGGAACTCAATACACTGTTGGTAAATTCTGTGCATGATTAGGAGATATTTTGAGAGAGATCACAAAGACAGCTTTCTACTGGACCAGTATCCAGATTTATGGGATTTTTTAGCGAAGCAAGTTTAGAATGTGGCAGAAAAATCTGTCCGTGCCTTAAACTTCTTCCTGCTGATTCACCTTCTAGATTATGAATTCATAAAACTCTGGACAAGAGAGTGAAGAAAGAAGTGGAAAGGGAAAAATAAACAGAAGAGGTTGATCAGAGCACTGTAGAAATATTCTTTTGTCAAAATACTTGAGATCATACTTCATAACATTTATAACAAATTAAGTTTAACAGATAAATACAGCAGCGAATAAGAGATTAGCTCTTGCATAGTTGGTGAAGCTAGCTTCCCCACATTCCTTACACACAGATAGGAGCTTGCCTGACAAGTACATGCCTTGAACTTGTACTATTAAGCCTCAGACATACAATTTCTCACCAGAAAAGTGAGCTACTATACAGATAAAGCATCAACATAAGTCTCCAGACCACTACAAAATCACTCCAGCCTACTACCCCTGCAAAACCCTCCAGACTGCTAAAGACGACAAATCTGTTCTCATAGTTGAAGTCTTGGACTTAAAGGTACAGAGTACTTAAAAACTTTCCTTCTACTTTAAATCCTTGCCCACTTCATCTGCCACTGGTAATCCTGGAGATCATATCACTTCATCCTCTTTTAAATCCTTCCTTAAAACCTACCTCTCCTGTCATACCTACAAATCTCTGCCAGATGGGACTGTTTAGACTAATAGCTATTTGTGACAAGCTTTAGCAAATGCATCTTTCTAAACCTTCTCTCATTACCTTCTTTTCTCACTCTTAATCGGCTTGTCTGTCTATTTATTGTCTATATAACCTTAAATTCAGATATTACAAAAGTTTCTTTTACAAATAGAGCTACCCTAATGATTTTATATCTTACAATAACCTGCATCTAGAGGTCTGAAAGGGTGCCTTCAAAAAAAGAATGAACAAGGAAGCAGAATTACTGTTTAAAACATTACATAAGGAAAAAAAAATAGCTCAAATTTCACAGTTTTAATGGGACTTACACTTAAAGATAACCAAGAATTCAAAAATAAATGAACACTGAACAACATTATTGTTCTAGAAATTTTGGGTAGTAGTGGTTTTTCATTTTTATACCCTCTTTCCTTTTCCTGAAGGATAGGCAGATAAAGCAACATGCAAGGAGCAGTGCTTAATATGAAAAACTAAAACTGACAAGGGCTTCTCTCATAACTTTAAATAAGCCATGCAGAATAGCTTCTGCATCATAAAACATTGACACAATTCTAAAAACAAATCAAAAAACTCACAAGGTTTTTTTCTTACCTTACCCAGGGTTCAGCAAAAAGCATAAGAAGCTACTTGCAGCAGCTACCTGCTACCAGTTATATTTTTCTCAACACATGAAAAAACAAAAAAAAACACTTTGAGACTTTTGTAAGACTTAGTCTTTAGAAACAATATTTTATTAAGAAAATAATAAATTACTTAATAAAAAGATTGTTGTCCTCAGATGTGCACATCCAAGCAGTTGGCTGCTTTCATTTACAGTTCCTCAGAGAGATAGTCATCATCTGCTTCTCCCCCCCCCCAGTTACTAAACATGTATGAATTTCCTACCTTTAAAAGCACTGATCTGTCTCAGTCACAGATCAGGAATTCAATATATTAGTGGATGTTCAAACTCCACCTATGTTCTTCTGGGAGAGCAACAGGTGGTAGGGCAAAACTTTCAGGTGCACCCAGCTGAGTTCATTAGAAAACGCTGCCTGTGGTGTCAGTGCTTTCAAATTGCAGTCTGCAAGATGTAGCCTCAAAGAATTGTTACTTTTGTACCAGTGTTGGTGAAGGATGTTGAAAGTAAGAAGCCCTGTTTTATGTATGCAAGAGCAATAGAACAGATTTACTGTGTGTGTTCATGAACAGCCTCTGTCACAGGTGTGGAAAGCTTGGTTTCTGTGGGTTGTATGTGGTAAATCTACACTTCCCTGTGCATGTCTGGGGCAATTATTCTGGAGTGGTGGATAGACGTGCCTGGTGTTGGATTTACAGCACCAGGGGCAAGCTCAGGGTTAGAGACAGACGTGTCGGAAGGAGATGCCGCATCCCTCCAAAAAGCACATTGAGGCTAAGCAGACTGTGAGAAACTCCTGATCTATCTCTGCCTGCACTACTGATTCCAGCTGCAGCCCTGATACATGACTAGCTCTTCTTCTGAACCACTCCTAATAGGTAAACTCTACTAATATTACTTATTTTCCTAATGCTTGCAAAACACTACATAAGTGTTAAATAATTGTTAGCAACAACAGCAGGCACAAAAGTAGGGACACAAAGATGACCCAAGAACTGGAGCATCTCTCCTACGAGGAAAGGCTGAGAGAGTTGGGGCTGTTCAGAGGACAGGCTGGAGAAGAGAAGGTTGTGGGGAGACCTTATAAAAGTCATTCAGTAGCTGAAGGGGGCCTATAGGAAAGGTGAAGAAAACATTCGCAGCAGGACTTGTTGCGACAGGACAAGGAGCAATGGCTTTAAACTAAGAGAGGGTAGATTAAGACTACATAGAAGGAAGACATTTTTTACGATGAGGGTGGTGAAACACTAGCACAGATTGCCCAGAGAAGAAGTGGAGGACCCATCCCTGCAAACATTCAAGGCCAGATTGGATGGGGCTCTGAGCAACCTAGTCTAGTTGAAGATGTCCCTGATCACTGCAGGGGGGTTGGGCTAGATGACCTCTAAAGGTCCCTTCCAACCCAAAGCATTCTATGACTTGCAGAAGATGAAACAGCACACAGATCAATTACGTGACCTTTTGTGGTACATTTTTACGATTTAAGGTTTTCAATGCTGTCATTTTGCCCCCCAAGCTACAGTTCTTCATGACTCAAATCATGAAGTGAGGGTAAGAAGAGAGAAAGCAATTTCTGAATTCTCCTGGTATTTCTAATAATGTGAAATTGACTTAAAAGCTCTGAAAAAAGATTATCAGGAAAAATGTATCCAAACTAACAAAAATAACCCCAGCAAACCCCAGTTCTTGTGTATTTATTAGTTTAAGGTGTTTTTTGTGTTTTTTTTTAAAGTGTAGTGGTTTTTAAGTCAATCTTTTCCTTTGGAGAATGAGGGTAGGGGAAGGGAATTTTATGCTTTATAATAACTCCACATTATCAATACAGGGAGACCTGGACGAAGATTTAAAATTCCATGGAGACAGAGAACAGAAGGAAGAGAAATAATATGAATGAGAGAATTAAGATTAGAGCAAATATCATAAGGAATTGGCTGGTTCCTCTCTGTGTACTCTGTTAACATCCAGCTGGCAAAAATCCTTCTAACATATGAATGGGAAATTCTGCTAGATGAAGGACTTTGCAACCTGGGTGAAATAAGCTAGAGGCTATATTAAGCACAATAGGCTGAAGGCAGCAGATTTGAGAATGTTTGTAAAAGGAATTTTAATCCTCTACATAGAGATATATTAAAATAGTTCAACAAAAAATTTCAGTTGAAAATGCAGTTCCAGCCGTATTAAAATATTTTACTTTGTTCCTTCTTGACTTGCATGTACTCAAGTGAATATAGCATGAATATAGTATGATATTAGTTTGCATTATATTTCCATCTTATGGATATGTTTTTGAGTCTTAATATTTCCAAATATTTCACTCTACACAATGGTGAGATTATGACTCTTCATCACAATTTAGTACTAGAGCAAATTTAAAAAATGTTGGAATTACCTTCAGCTACCATTTGTGTAACTAAAGAGGCCAGAGGATTACAGATAAAGGGAAAGATTAATGTTGGAGTCCAGTTCGTTTCCTGTCCCACCCATCTTCTCTGTTGCTCTCCCTCCCTTCCTCTGACCTTACTAATTGGATATTTTGTTACAGAAGAGGAGGAGACCATTGGATTGAGGTTGTTCTTGACAATAAAGTTGCTTTGGATCCTAATTAATTGATTTCTACAGACTGTTTTAGACAAGAAGTTAATCATAACTTGTAATGTTTGTTATAATAATGACAGTACATGATATAACAAGTGCTGACATGCTATTTTTTAGATAAGATGAACTAAGAGAATGAGTTAGGCTGAAACAATCTGCTCTAAAAGGCTGACAATTATATAACCTTCAGCTCAGGGCTTCAGTTGTCTGTTATACAGGGTTTAGTTTGTTGCAGCACAACTTAGTGACCTTGGTGTGGTTTTACTGACAAACTTGTTAAAAGATAGGTATGACAGTGCCACGCAACATAAGGAAAGTTAAAACCTAGACAGATAATTGAGAAGATAAGAGTTAGCAGCTCAATGATTTGGAAGGAAAAATGTTAACATGAAAAAATACTTTAAAAACTTGTAAAACAGTAAGAAAAAGAAATGCAGGGAAGTAGTATGTAGCAGCATTAAGAGCCAACTCATTCCAGGGGACAGCAAAGGCTGACTCCTGCCCACTTGACCAAAATCAATCTGGGTAGCAAAGGTTCACCAGATGTCTCACTGGTGGTGGTAAGCCCATTGATGCTTAGCTTGTTACACAAGCAGGAGATAGCTTGGGCTATTAATGGAAAAGTAATGTTTTGTTCTCTAAATTTTACATCTATCTTGCAAAATGTTTTTATACATGATAAGCTTCCTCCATATAGTAAAAGTGACCCAAAAAGTGAGAGTTAGAGCTGACCCATTTAATTCTGAGAATACACTGGTCAAAACTGTTGGCTAAATGCTAAAAATATACCTCTTAAACGTACAGGTGTAATACATGTAGATTGCTTAATTGTTCAATCGCTTTATTAAGAGTCATTACTTTGAAGAAAAATAAAAAAAGGCTTGATGACGATAAAATGCCTTGTAAGGAATTACTTGATAGTGTTAACCCAGCTTAAGCTTTTCTCACCCTGTTCAATACATGTACACATAGTGTATTTTCAGGATGTGCAAATTTAAGTTCATTGGTAAGGGGAAAAAGGAGCCTTTGACTGCGCATATAGTTCGGCAGTTGAACAGTCTGCCAAGGCATGTTTTACAGTTGTCATCAGTGGATTGTTCAGTGCTAGACGAGACACCACACACCGGTTATGTGTGTAAACCACCAAATGAATCCCTATGCTATTCTGAGCTGTACTAGATGATTCACAAGAATGTCTTTCCAACTGAAATTATTCTTGACTAAAAGAAGAAATACATGAAAAAACGTAAACCTCGAAAATGAGGGGAAAAAAGAGAAATCAAACACTTGTCCATACCTGTCCTCCTCTAGTAACAAAGGAGGAATATGTGTGTGATGAAAGAACAAAGTGGCAAACAGACATTCAGGAAATTAATTTTAAGTTCAGTTTTCTCAAAACATTCTGTTTATTTAAAAAAAAAAATATTTTATTATGCTACTCTCCATTTAGTAAACATTATTTAGACAGGTAATTAGTTGAAGTTTAGCTTAATCAAAAATATGTCTGTCAAACATTGTACCACATAAGAAAGCTATAAGACAAAGGATAATGGAATGAGGAGAGAGGGACAAACAGTGTAATGTGAAATAAATTTCTCTAGAGAACTTCAAGATACACTTAATGAATAAAAGGCTTATATTTCACAGGAATATAAAGGAAACTATCTCCATCCAGTTCTTCTAGACAAGCGTGCAAATCACTGAAAGCAAAATGGAAGTGGGCTTTTTTCCTCTTTTTGTCTTGTCTTTTTTTTTCTTTTTTCTTTTTTCTAGAAAGCCTAATTATTAACAGAGTCAAAAGCCAAATAAAGTTGTTTTTTATTAAAATTGAAGACTTCTCAGAAAAATATCACTGTATTAAAAGTAAAGCTTATATTTAATCTTCCTTCTGGAAACTGAAATTCAGTCCCAAGGGCACAGTATTGACTTGTTACATGAGTATTAAGTTCTTCCTAATGACTTAGCTAAACATATCAGAAAAACTATATGAAGGTGTTTTTTTTCTTAATTGCCATTATTTTCTTGTATTGTGAATTCAGTGGATGCTACAAGCCCTAGTCTCACTCTCACGTGTGAGGAAGAGTAGGAAAGAATTTAATAGTACCTTTAAGCTTTGTATTGTTTACTTTTACCAGAAGATGCAGAAAGTAATAAATTATTATTTAAATATTGAAAATTCTCATGGGACCCTTTAACTTTTATCATTCACAATAACCGCTTTTTCCAGAACACCCTCCCTTTTCTACAGTTCTCATGGAGAAATCCTGAGGACTATTTATCAGCTAGGTAATGTTTTCATAATAGAAACAGAAAGATTAAAAAAAACCCTTCAAAAGCAGAAACAGTAATATGTGCTAATATGTCTTTATTCAGATCTTTATACATACAGAGACAATCTCAGCTGAAGAGATTTAGCAATTTTCCAGTTAAACTTTGAACATTGTTCACTGTCGATGTTTAATCAAGTATCATCTTGATATTTCTTGTCTTTCAATAATTTGGTTCCCATAAGCATTTCTTGCTGTCAAACTTACTAAAAAAAAAAAATTAAGCCAGAACTCAAACACAGTTTCATGCCTTAAAAATATTAAAGAAAAAAAGAAAACATTTTTTTAAGTAGATTTATTAATGATTGATTTTATTTTTAAGGCTTAACATTAGCCACAGTCTTTCACAAACCAATTTTAACTGTGTGCAAACAACCTGGTTCTCCCCCTCCCTCTCAGACAGAACTTCTGTACCACTATTCAAATGATATCAGAAGGAAAAGTTTACTTTAAAAATTCTTAGTTATATTAGAGATCAAGAATATAGCTAAAAATTATTTCTTTAAAGTCTCAGCTAGTTTATTTTTTCCCAGCTACTTTCATGTCTCTTAACTTCAGTAATGAAAACAGATAAATCTTTTTAAATGTTGTTTGCAATTGGTTTAAATTTTGTTTCAGCTTTCTACCTTATTTGTGCAGATCTTTGCAAGCAGTTTGGGGAAAAAATGAGGAATGTTATCATTAATCTTACTTTCTGACTATCTTTGCGAAAGCTAAATTCTAGACTCCGAAGTCCGCAGATGTCTATTCTTTTATACGCATAATGTATAGGAAGATGAGTGTAGTTGAAAGTAAGTCAGTATGACTAAAATAGCTATTTGGTTGGGAGCTAAGAGTTTAAATAAAAATGAATGCTTTCTCTGATATTAGCTAGATAATTTGACTGTGTTATCTCCCTTCACTTTCTTGCCATTAAAATGAAAATTATGCTTAGACAAGGTTATGCTAAAAAAGCACACCTGTTTATAAAACCCTACTGCAACAGCCCCATTTAAACCGCCTGTGAGTCAGATGTTCTTTGCACCAACTGTTAACTGCGGGCTGCAGGATGCGGCTGTTGGGAGGGAGGGCACCACATCAGCCTAACGGCCCCACAGCCCCTGCCGCCCTGGTGCCCCGGGCCACCCTTGCCTGTGCTGTGTCCTGTCACTGTATAAGACTATTTAACTTCTGTTGTTCTTATCCTCACAAGCTGTTGAATGCCTTGATTTGTACTTACCTGGATTCTTCTATTTTTGCACATGGCCAGAATGTAATACATTGTGAGAAATATGAAAACCACATATATTTTTTAGTTGCTATGCCACTCACAAGGTCTTGTACCTTGAGGGGACTAGATTACAAGTACACTAAATTAATGAAATGTACAATATTATTGCAGAGAAATTGTTTCTAAGTAAGTAGAGCATTACCCAAGGAGATTTCTAGACTAAAATCTGAGAAAAAATTTGGAAATATTTTAATATCTGTAAATAGGACAAGACTGTGTTAAAAAGGGTAAAAACGTGATGATTTATGCACCTGGACAAGACCTGAGATGTACATGGGGAATAAACAGGAAGAACTAGAGATCTGTGTGCAGTCGCAGGGCCATGATCTCATTGCAATTACAGAGATGTGGTGGGACAGCTCACAGGACTGGAGTGCTGTCGTAGATGGCTACACACTTTTTAGAAAAGACAGGCCAGCAAGGCGAGGTGGTGAAGTTGCTCTGTATTTGAAGGAGCAACTGGAATGTATTGAGCTCTGTCTAGGGGTGGATGAAGCACGACTTGAGAGCTTATGGGTAAGAATTAAGGGACAGGCTAATATGGGTGACATGGTTGTGGGGTGTTTACTACAGGCCACCTGATCAGGAAGAGGAAGTCAAGGAGGCTTTCTACAGAGAGCTTAAGGTAACCTCATGATCACAGGCCCTGGTTCTCATGGGAGACTTCGAACACCCTAATATGTGGTGGAAAGACCATACAGCTAGCAACACGCAGTCCAGGAGGTTCCGGGAAGGCATTGATGATAACATTTTGACACAGGTGGTGGAGGAACCAACAAGGGGAGGTGTGCTGTTGGACTTTGTACTGACAAATAGAGATGGACTAGTTGAGGAGGTGCAGGTTGGGGGCAGCCTTGGCTGCAGTAACCATGAGATGGTGGAGTGCAGGATCCTTCGTGGAGGAAGCAGGGTGACAAAAAGGATCAAAGCCTTGGACTTCAGGAGAGCTAACTCTGGTCTCTTCCAGGACCTACTTGGAGGAATCCTGTGGGTTAGGGCTCTAGGAGATAGAGGAGTCCAAGAGACCTGGTCACTATTCAAGCCTTACTTCCTCTATACTCAGGATTGGTGCATTCCCATGAGTAAGAAATCAAGAAAAGGAGGCAGGACACCCGCGTGGATGAGCAAGGAGATTCTAGTAAAACTCAAATGGAAGAAGGTCTATGGAATGTGGAAAGAGCGACAGGCCACTTGGGAGGAATACAGGAACATTGTCAGAGCATGCAGGGAAAAAACAATGAAGGCTAAGGTCCACCTGGCATTAAATCTGGCAAGGGATGTCAAAGATAACACGAAAAGCTTCTTCAAGTACATCAGCAGTGAACGGCAGACTAGGGAAAATGTGGGCCTGTTGCTGAATGAGGTGGGTGCCCAGGTGATGGAGGATACAGAGAAGGCAGAATTACTGAATGCCTCCTTTGCTTCAGTTTTTACTGCTAAGGCTGGCCCTCAGACATCCTAGTTCCTGGAGGTAAAAGAGAAAGCTTATAGAAAGGAAGACTTTCCCTTGGTTGAGGAGGTTCGGGTTAGAGACCATTAAGCAAAATGGACACCCACAGATCCATGGAGCCCAATGGGATACATTGATGAGTGCTGAGGGAGCTGGCAGATGTCATTGCTGAGCCACTCTCCATCATCTTTGAAAGGTCCTGGAGGACAGGAGAAGTGCCGGAGGATGGAAGGAAAGCCAATGTCACTGCAGTCTTCAAGAAGGGCAAGAAGGAGGACCCAGGGAACTACAGGCCAGTCAGCCTCACCTCCATCCCGGGAAAGGTGATGGAGCAGCTTATCCTGGAGGTCATCATCAAGCAAGTGGAGGAAAAGCAGGTT
>Ga0065711_1046611_pt1 | contig 12795 bp, 3 predicted proteins | sample Hoacrofraction12_FD_59098 | JGI IMG/M metagenome (GOLD analysis project Ga0065711, IMG submission 59098) | Hoatzin crop microbial communities from Cojedes, Venezuela - Epithelial fraction 12 v2 (version 2) | ecosystem: Host-associated > Birds > Digestive system > Esophagus > Crop | place...
CTTCCCTCTGAGGGTGACGGAGCACTGGAACAGGCTGCCCAGGGAGGTGGTGGAGTCTCCTTCTCTGGAGATATTCAAGACCCGCCTGGACAAGGTCCTGTGCAGCCTGCTGTAGGTGACCCTGCTTCGGTGCGAGGGTTGGACTAGATGACCCACAGAGGTCCCTTCCAACCCCTACTATTCTGTGATTCTGTGATATAAGAAGTTTAACATCAATGCTGTGGGGTTCTAGACTCTCTGAAATGAGTGAAAGTCTAGATATGATGGGCAACCTCACTGCCTGTTACTAGATTGACAGGTAACATGACGCAGAGTCATTTCTCTTTTAATAAGCAAATTGTTTTTTTGGGATAGGTACATGAAAATTCACCTGTCAGCAGTTCACCCATGTGGGGCTTCAAAGTCTGATGTCCCAGTTTGAGGTGTCTTGCTTCTAAACCATGAGCAGCATATATGATGTACTGATTATGATGTTGGAAGCGGGGCATTGATCTGTTCTCCTTCCTACAGCAACTGTAAGCTCTTCTGCTCCTAAACAAGTTTGTGGCCAAACTTTCTTGGATACACTCCTGATTACATCAAGGTGTCTGGCCATAGGATGTTTCTGGTTCCATTGTTAGAAAACTTTCTAGTCCTAGGAAGGCAAGGTATGTCACTGATAATCCATTTTTTAAAACTAGGTGACAAAATTTTGATATTTGGACCTTCAGCAATTTTTGTTTTGTGTGAAAGGGTAGAGAGAATTCTTAGCCTTTTGGTCTTTTGTGTGTGTGCATATCTTATTTTTCAAGACTGGTGGAATGAATTTCTTATTCTGCATTAGAATGTTCTCCGGTCTCAGGTGACAAGGTGTTAAGCACTGCATGAGCACCGCATCGCTCAGGCTCTGGTTCTTGGTAAGAAAACTACCTGTAGCATTATTCCATCTCTGTTGTTTCCTGTTACTATCGGTGGAATGTAGTAGTCTGTTTCAGTCCCAGTAGTTTGCCTTTTTCTGTCTCAAGTAACTGAATTGTGAGGCTTTCTATGAGTTAGAATTCATAGTAGGTCATTTAATTTACCAGAAGCATGTAAGTGTGTTCTTAGCTGATGTTTTCTCTAAAACTACTGTATAACCAAAAATGCTCTTGGAGAATCATTGTCTAGTGCCTTTCATACCACTGAATTCCTCTCACTGTTACATTAAGAAAACGTTCCATATGTGGACTACATGAGAATACCACAAAACTAGAGAGAATTATTTATTAAAGTTCAAAGAATGTCTGTTATTAAGCTCCAGCTGAGAACAGGTTGTGGTAAGAATTGTTTTTTGTGGCAATAGTACTACTTAATAAAAATGGCTTTTGAAAGAGTCTAACTGTGTGGGGACACCGAAACTTAAACCCCTTGGTGGAGGAATTTCACCTAAAGTAGCTGTACAGGTGTTTTATCTATAGCTTTGTCACTTACTCGTGGTTTTGAGCAGTTAATCTTTCACTGAGTGTGAAATGGGGATGTCCCTGTTTTGAACAGGTCATCTTTCACCATGGTAACCAAAGATAGTGACCTCCTTTATTAGAAGTGTTGCAGTATTATGACAAAGTATTTTATAAGTTGAAGCATTAAGTTTGTGTTCTGACATCTGGCACAAGAAAAAATGTCTTTGGAGTACAGCTGTTAGGCTGAAGAGAAATTAGTAAGCAAAATCTTTGAAAACTAAACAGTCACTCTTTTAAATATAATGGTCCAGGATAATGGTGTATTTAGTACTCAAAAAAAGAAAAAAGGGGGAGGACAGGCTGTTGGCTTGGGTACTGATGGATGACAAGCTGGACATGAGCCACCAATGTGCTCTCGCAGCCCAGCAGGCCAACCATATCCTGGGCCTCATCAAGAGAAGCGTGGCCAGCGGGTCAAGGGAGGGGATTCTGCCCCTCTCCTGTGCTCTGGTGAGACCCTGCCTGGAATCCTGCATCCAGCTCTGGAGTGCTCAGCACGAGAAGGACGTGGACCTGTTGGAGTGGCCAAGCCAGAGGAGGGCCATGAAAATGATCCGAGGGCTGGAGCACCTCTCCTGTGAGGACAGGCTGAGAGAGTTGGGGCTGATCAGCCTGGAGAAGAGAAGGCTGCAGGGAGACCTCACAGCAGCCTTTCAGTACCTGAAAGGAGCCTATAGGAAAGATGGGGCAAGTATTTTCAGCAGGGCTTGTTGCAATATACAAGGAGTAATGGCTTTAAACTAAGGGAGGGTAGATTTAGACTGGATATTAGGAAGAAATTTTTTACCATGAGGGTGGTGAAACACTGGAACAGGTTGTCCAGAGAGGTAGTGGAGGCTCCATCCCTGGAAACATTCAAGGTCAGGTTGGACGGGGCCCTGAGCGACCTGCTCTAGCTGAAGATGTCCCTGCTCATTGGAGGGAGGGTTGGACCTAGATGACCTCTAAAGGTCCCTTCCAACCCAAAGCATGCTATGATTCTATATCATGCTGATGAAGCAGCTCAGTCAACACAGCAGCAGTCATTGTAAGATTCTGAAATAAAACTTTGGTTTTTAGAAACCGTAGTAGTAGACAATATGGATGCTACTCCTTTATAAAGTAGTAGTTCCTGAGGCAGTTACCAAAATTAAAAAAACTTTAGATCTGAAGCTAACATGATTCTGTTCCTCTAGTAAAATATGCAGTAGCCACTGTTGGATCAGTGTGTACGTGTGCTGTTGCATGTTATTTAACAGGATCCCACATATAAAAGTTTGTAAGGTCAGGCTGATCTGGGGACAATAAAAGCTGAAGGGATGTTAACTTACAGTTCCTCCTTATTTATATCTTAAGCATTGCGTATCACAGAATCACAGAACGTTAGGGTTGGAAGGGACCTCTGGGGATCATCTAGTCCAACCCCCCTGCCGAAGCAGGGTCACCTAGAGCAGGCTGCACAGGACCTTGTCCAGGTGGGTCTTGAATGTCTCCAGAGAAGGAGACTCCACAGCCTCCCTGGGCAACCTGTTCCAGTGCTTCATCACCCTCGGCGTGAAGAAGTTCTTCCTCATGTTCAGACGGAGCTTCCTGTGCTTCAGTTTGTGCCTGTTGCCAAAATGTGAACTCAGTTTGTGCCCGTTGTCAAATCTGAACTTTACATTTTCACTTCCTATATTTAAAACAGCACGCTCTTTATTTCTTCCCCTGAGTCCCCTTAAGGAACCTGTATGTGATGCAGAAGATTATTCCTATGCAAAGCAGGATAATATAGTTTTGAACTGAGATATCTACGTGGAAAAGGAATAGTGTAGTGCATTCTGTGCAGTGTGTTGACCAAAGAGAGAACGATTGTGATGGATAACTCAAATAACACAGTTCTACCTAGTAGAAGAGTTTGAGGAAGCTCTTCTGCTGTGTGTTACTATAGTAAGGTTACTTTATTTGCTTAGCTAGATTGGACTTTAACATCAATCCAATAGAAATGTTAAAAAGAAGATTATGTATGTGTATCTCATTAGCTAGCTGATCTTCAAGGAGATTAGCTAATATAACTTAACTCTGTAGAAAGAGCCAGTGGTTTTGGATGTAAGAGTAATCTTTCAGGTAATTTATATGAAAAATAGAGATCTAAGAAATGACAAATGGCTTGACTTTAAACATTGATTTATGTGTTTTAATGATTTTTAAAAGGAAAAAAACAATTTCTTACTAGCTTTTTGTGTTACACATAGCTGCAAAGTGTTTGGTTGTCAAAAAGTTTTAAAAGCATTCACAAAAATAACTTGAAATGCTATGGCCATTTATCTCGGTGTTTTTGCTTGGAGATCAGCTACACAAAGCTATGTAAACCTATAACTGCGTGTTTCTTTTCTTACCACAGCTATGTTCTTTGCACAGTTTACCTTAACAGGGATATGAAAATTTAGGGAAAGGTAGAATGTATTCATTTTAAAAGGGAAAAAGCGTCTGATTTGTAGTGAAGGTTAATCTTTCACTAAACATATAGTCTAGACCTTCTACTTCAAATATGTGAACTTGATACAGATACAACTATGTTCTAATGCTGTATTTCTCTTCCTCATGGGATGGAAAAATCTGTGCAGAATTTTCTTTCTGTCTCCCAAAAAATGTGCTCTGCTCACTTATCATGGGTCTGTATGTTGGTGAGCCCTACATTGAACTAAAGTCATCAGACAGCTCTGGGAAGCATTTTGCTTACTCTTTTGCGACATTGCATTCCCTGCTAATTAGATACATCCGACTCCCTGGTGCCTTTGAAATAAGTCAGCGCTTGAGAAGACACATTTGGTCTTGTACAGTGACAGTTTTCCTCATCAGCAAAATTTCCAGGTGATAATTCACATTGGTAATCTAATTTTATCTTTTTCAAAGTCTGCGGTAGGGATAGGATTCCTCATGCAATCTGAATATTTGCTTGAAGTCCTTTTGGCAGTAGGTCTTAAATGGTGTTATACAAACCATTGTAATTTTTGGAGCAAGAAGATATTTTGTGTTCCTCTTAGTGATTGTTTATGAATCTGTTTAACAGGGAAAGTATGTAATTTTATATACATTTTGAGAAACCCATTTGATTTGCATTGTTTCCAGTTTCTATAGAGATGCAGTAGGTATAAAATCTTTGTCTTCATTTTGGAATGCTCTTTTGAATCACCATTTTAATGAGGGTTTGTTTCAGAGCTCTTTCTTCTTTGAATGTATTTGACCTCTGTGACTCCCTCTCTCAAACAAAAGCAGTTGTTTGGACTACTGGATACAAATATATGCTTCAAGGGAAGTCTCATTGTTTGCCTTAGAAATATGTTTTTGTCCAAGAGTTTGCACATCTTGTACAAAAGAAGATCCAACCCCAAACTTCGTGTATGCTTATGCCATCCTGTATATCCAGCTACTACTAATCTTATTCCATCAAATAGACTAGATCTAATATTATTCTGGTAGCATATGCATCAGTTTTGGAAGTGTTTCTTGAACTCAAGCACTGTTTCTATAAAATAAATTTTTCCGTACTTGAATCTTAGAATAAGCAATACAAGTAGTAAATGTTACGATGCGTTGAGTTTAATAGTAACTTCATCTTATTGATAAATTTCAGTTTTGTATTCCTACTTTTATTGTAAGTATGTTTATAGCTAACAGCTGAAGGGAGTGGAGAGAAGCTGAGACTAACACAATATGCACTGCATAAGCCTCATTTCCTTAGGAAACCAGCTGAGGAAGAGTGAAGATATCCTGTTAAAGCCAAGGAGCTAGCAGCTCAGAAGATGCTGAAAGTATTGAGTTTTGGCAAGTTTTGTGGAAATAGGTAGTCCAGTAGAGGAACTGTTCAAAGTTAGAAAAAGCTTACAGTACAATAAAAATGCTGTTGCACACCAGACTGCTGTGGGGCAGGTGTTACAGATGCAAGAAGAATTTATCAGTGCTCAGACCTTGACTGAGATTCTTAATGAGTGGGATCAAGCCCTTTAGGAATTCAGGCTTCAGTAGCTTGTTGCTCACAACAGCGCTCCTTGTTCTTCCTCTTCTCTTTCAGGTTTTCCATTTTTTTTTGTAGTTAAGTTTTGTGGATCTTTTTGTTTGGTTTCTTTTGGTAGACTTGATTTTTCCCTTACTCTAATTTGTTATTTAGCACTTTTTAAATGAAAATATAATTGCAAGATTAGGAAACTTCTTCAGGCTTTTTATATAGGAAGTAGTCTGAAGCTTGCCTAAATTCTGTAGGGTCTGAAGGGACCTATTAGAAGTTTTATTTAATGATCAAGTATATGAGTTTTCAAAATGAATAATTTATTATGATACCTTAGGTGGCCCTTAACATTAAATTACTTTGAGCAACGTTGTCTTTTTTTTCTTTGTCATATTTCCATAGAATGTCACAGACGGAATCTCTTTTTGATTTGGCTTTGTGACCTTGTTTATCAGTGTTCACACAGGTATGAATGATGTTGATTTCAAAACCCCCCTAAACTATATTCTTAATCCTTTCAATAGAGCATAGTAGCATATTTCTGTATTCAGTTTGCTGGGCCTGAATTTTGTTTAGGATTGTTATCTGTATGATGCCGTTCATAGATATAATTATTACTTTCTCTGACTATTACCAAGCATTATTAGACACTTCCAGAAGCTGAAAGATGTTATTTTGTGTGTCTGAACAAATAGCGTATAGTCAGTAAAATCATAAATGTGGGATTCCCTTCCTGCCCTGGTTTAGCTTTGTTTCTATTCTGCTCCAAGGAAAGAAAATTAATAAGGGAGATTGAAACATGCTTGTACTTATAAGTAAAAGAAGTGTTTAAAGATATTTAGGGTATATTTTAATTATTGCATTTAGACCTCTGTCTTCATATTCAGGAATCCTGTAAATGCATACTGATACAGAAGAACTGTTGTCGATACATTCTTCCTTACCTGTTATACTCATGTAAAGTGATTTAGAAAAACAAGTTTCAGCAGATGAACAGAGTTCTTTGAGAGTAAGTGTAGAAAGCTTTTTTGTGAAGTTGTTTTCTCTGCTGGATTTTAGAGTACGAGTAGCTTTTCTTTATACTCTGCAAAATCAGATTAGACTTACAGCTACTTACAGCTCTGGACTGCAAATATCTGTATACCTATTCTAACCTTGCAATCCATGTTTGGTTAAAAAACCAAACAACCAATAAGTGAAAAAGGTAAAAGAGAAGTATTTACTGAAGCTAGTTTTGCATAATGTATTCAAATTTCGTATGCTGAAATGGGTGTTGATTAATACGTTGACATAATAATATTGAAAATATGAAATTGTTTTACGGTAAATTTATAATCTTTCAGTTATGTTTGGGAAATTTCAAAGTGGAGCTTAATTTTTAATTATTGGGTGTATCAGAGATAAAGGATGGTTGTGGGAGGAAGATATCTTACTGAAAACAGAAATAAAATTTAATAAATAGGGCAGTGTTACTTCTAAAGCAAACCAATATACATTCTTTGTTAGAACTGAGAAGCTGCCTACATTTTGTTTTTTTCTGTGAGCAATCTGAGAAGCTCTAAGACATTGATTCAGAGTGCAAAGCTGAGTACAGTTTTGTCATCTTAATTTTTATACCTTCCTTGAAAATAAAAAGATTTTTCCAAGACAGCTGGGAAGTCTGGTTCAGTTTGGTGTGTTCAACAGCATGTTTATTTACATAGAATATTTATTTTGAAGTCTGATCTTCCCTTCCTATCCGGAAGCTGGCAGAAGTGATTTGTTTGCAAACAAAAAGGGGAATTGTTGGTGAGCAAGAAACTTCATCCTTGCTAGCCCCACAAGGTTTTTTCCAGTTTCTTGAATATTATGCCAACTGTTGGATAGGGAGTAACTTGAAAATGGTTTAACATTTAGAATCATAGAATGGTAAGGGTTGGAAGGGACCTTAAAGATCATCTAGTTCCAACCCCCCTGCCATGAGCAGGGTCTGTTACTTCCTTTTAAGACTTTTGCAAAGCCATGTTGCTGTCCACCCAGCAAAAATACAGTGTGTCATTATGTCCCAAAGTGCTGTTTGGATGGAAGAGTCCTGAGATCCAGCTGTTACAGCCAAGCTGTATTAATTGTATCAGTAACTTATCCAGATAAAATTTTGGGGGAGTTGGAATCCAAGTGAAAGGTGGAGGATGATGATACTGGAGGGTTCTTCAACAATAACTGACACCTTTGTAGGTCCTAGGACAGAAGAGTTTTTTTAAAGGACACTTCAAGTTATTGTAGAAATTCCTACGTGGGCTCTTAAAAGCAGTAGATGCAACAGCAGCAAAAAGAAATAATGTTTTACAGAACTCACAGTTGAAAAATGTCACTGAGGTCATTGCCACTGGTCGCTAAGGTTTTGGTCTTAAGCGTGGCTTTCAAAATGAGACAGCACTTTACATGACTAACAGTTTTTCAGCTGTAGTACTGACTTGGTGACACTTGTTCATGTGGCTCTTCAGAGGGCTTAGAAGCTGACAGAGTCCTGGCTGACGAAATCATTGTGTGCACCATCAGCCAGTCCTGTTGTGCCTGATACTGTGCAGTATTAGAGGGACATCCATTGCAGTAGGTAAATGTGCATCTAACCTATGGTGATGATTAGAACATCTCTATTTATTCCCTGTTCTTCCTCTTCATTCTGCCTGTGCTTCCCTTTTCTCTGATTTCCTTCCCCTTCTGCTGTTTGTGTTATTTATCCATTTTCATTTCACTTTGCACTGATGCAGCTTCAGTGGATGAAGTTCATCCCTGAATGTGAATTTTCCCCCGGGCCTTTCAAACTTATTTTAGAAGTTTTCTAGCTGAGTAGCGATTGCTAGCTTGCTTTCAGCAGAAGCCTCTGTCGGTGTAGTGGAGTAAAACATGGCATGTATTACCATCTTTTTTGTTGTTGTTTTCCCCCATGCTTGAGCTTAATTAAAATGCAAGCTAGAATATTTTTCTTCCTTTATTTATAAAGCATAGGAATGATTTCTGATACCCAGGAATAAAGAAGATCATGGTTGACCTGTATAGGAGAATATCTATTGCAGTAGTGGGGAGGGTGATCCTGTGAATAAGGTGCTAATCTAAGATTTAGGTGGTATTGACTGAACCTGTTTCTTGTACATCCTTTGGGGGCATAGATCACTTTCTCTGTGCTTCCTTGCTCTGTGTGTAAGAGCGGTTAATGGCTCTGCAAAATAGATAAGTACCAGAATCAAACAAATATTGAGGCATTCATTGGACTGTTGAAGTATTTCAGGTAGTCCTGACTACCAGTGCCAGTAGCGTTGGAGGAGGATTGAAATACTACTTTTTTTTTCTCCCCTGAGAAGTTCAACAGATTTTTTCCTGTTTACAAAGAAAAGGGCCTGAGGATCATCTTATCCTATTATTTGTTGTATTCTTTATAATATGGCAAGCCTCCATAATGTCTGTTGTTCAAATTCCCAAGATTGTTGCATGCATTTCTTTGACTTGGTTAAGGTGAACTGACTATGAATTGTTCCAGTTGTACAGATATTGTCCGTGGTCATTGTGGGAAGCCTGTCTTCACTCTGCCTTGCTCAAAATACCAGCATTTTGTTTAACCTTTTGGGGCTATTAGGCTGCAAGGCTGATGTATTCTCTAGAATACATCAAAGGTAAATGCTCTTTGTGTACATTTTGATGTCCAGGCTACTTGAGACTTTAAGATGCATGTAGCCTGTGATGTGCTGTAATGGGACTGAACAGATTTTTTCAGAACTTCGTGCCATGTGTTTTAGGCCTATCAAATAAATATTTTTTTTCCTAAGTATTTAATGTTAGTTCTCTTGTTCACTTTGATTCCAGCTCTGATTTGTGTGTTGGAACAGAGTTAAAACTGGGATCTCTTTTGTGGTACTTTCTGTCTTCTGGCATCAAGATTTCTGTAGCAATGTTTTTAAAGGTAAAGGGAGACCTCAGGTACAGTTCTTTTCCCTTTTACAAACGGAGGCATAAGATGGAACATGAGTTGTCTACATGCTTCCATGAAGAGCTTTTCCAAAACTCCTAAAAAGTGACAAGAATCCTCAATAGTTTATAACTGCTGCTGTTTCAAATTGTTTAAGAACTTTGATATGGAAATGACTTCACAGCAAGTTTTAGTGATTTCTTTAGCATTAGGTACTGTTTTGAAAAGAAGGAGAAGCGGTACTGTACTCTGCCACCTGCATCTGTATAGCTTTCACACTGAGAGTATGTCAAAGTACACTTTGTTTGAAGTACACTTTGAACATGTAAAATTGTACTTCTGAATAATCAAGATAATTTATTAACTTTACATGTAGAATATATAATGGTAGTTTTAAAGTATTTTGTGTAGCATAATTATTGATGTTATTTGTGATTTGTAGTGTGTTTCTTCTGCACAGGCCTGAAAATGGTATCGTTTGTAACAGATCACCAAAGTGCTTACGTTCAAAGCTCTGCATGTATGATTAACAATACTTAGAGCTTAAATGTATTTTTACCAGGGATTTGTAAGTGAAAAGACAGAGTTTATCACAGTTCTCATTAATTTGGAATGTAAGTTGCATTAACAGCTCACGTCTGGAATTTCAAGGGCAGGCGAGAGATGGCATGTGACCTTTCATGGGGAGAGATTTATATAAGAAGGGAGTTTAGGGGATGAGAGTTCAGAAACCATCAGCTTATGCCAGAATTTTAATGTGTTGCATGTTTGTATTGTTTAAAAAAAGAATGGGAGAAGGAGAAAGAGGGCAGATCAGAAGAGGTTAGCTGAGGAAAAAAGTTGCTTTTTTCTTGATAGCTTAAGGTATAGACAGCTCATTCAGCATTCTTATAGACTGAAATTTTGGTTTTGGTCTTGGGCAAATTCACTATGTGTATGTGTTGTACAGGGACAAGAATGTAATGTCTAAAAAATTGAAGCCTGATTTACTGTGTGGTCAGCTTTGATCCTTAATGGATTAAAGACTTAAGCCATTTTAAATGTGAAGATACTTTTGGATGATGATGATGATTATTGCCAAGCACCCTTCATGAGAATGAAGTTGCAATTCATTGCTGTAGGTATAAAATTACAACTTTCAAAAATGCTGCAATATCTTCACAATTTTTGTACCTCACTTTATATGACATAAAGATTTTACTACAAAATGAAAGAAAAAAATTGCAAAAATCTTCAGTTAAAGTATAGGAACAGTTTTGCTTTTGTAGCAATATCTATACGAAGAGAACAGTGTGGGTGTTTAATAATGGTAATGGCAGTAGTTTTGTTGGAAATATGTCCTTTGAATTCTTGTTACTGCCTGGCATGTTTTGCATATATAATTAATAATGAAAGCAATTACGATTTTACGTGGAACAGGTTGTTAATATGCAGTGATCTTCCATGCTATGCTCAAGCACATGTATACTGTATTAAGTAGCTTGTTGTCTGAGTGATGTGTATAGGCCATCTGAGTTTAAGTGGTTTCAAAAACCTCCAGAAACTTCTGCGTAGTTGATTGAATTCAGTGAGCAGTGCTAGCTGTGGCGTTTCCACCAGGTTTTTGGGCAGCTTGCGCATATTTTGTAAGGATACCAAAAGACAGAAATCTTTGTATTGGTGATACAAAGATCATTCTTGCTGGCTGTGGCTATCTGAATCTATTAACACTAGAATAACTTATTTTTGCAATTTAAAAACAGGGTGTCAGTGTTTGAGTGCCAGTTCTTCCTGTCATTCTCAGTAAAGGGAGTGAAATCTGGGATCAGTAAAGCAGATATTGTCAGGCACTAACTGAGGAGGTTACTGCTGGTGTTCACCGGCTGTTCAGCATGTGAGTGTTTCAGTGTGGTGTCACATTTGGTTAACTGGTTCTACTTAATAGAAATTTCACTTGGGTATTGAAGGAATGTGAAGGGAATGTGGTTGGGACCTAAAACTTATTAATGGGAAAATCTTAGTCATCATATTTTATTTTTCTAAATTGGAAAAAATGGGCAAAGGCTGTTCCTTGTCCGGTGAAGGCAGTAGAGACCAGAGTGGGGTAGAAGTTAGAGGTACTCCCCTCTCTAGTTTAACCGAGCTGTGCAGTATAATGGAATTGGAAATGGCAGTCTGTCGCAATGCCAGTGTATGCACTCATGAGCCTCAGTAGTGACTCAGTACGGAGCCTCAGTCCGTGTAGACTCTTGAGTATCTGTACCCGTTACACAAAATACGGGAGACAGATGGGTACATTGCATATATTTAAATGCATACTGAAGACATAGGCATTACTGGAAGGGCAAAACCATACACATACATATTCTCTTTCCCCCCTCCCCCCGTTCAGATTTTCTAACTTGTTCCTTAATAGAGGTTTTCGAATTTTGTTAAATATTTGTAATAGATTCATTTGCATAAAATAGAATTTTGCATTATTGATTAAACATGTTTTCAAGTACTTGATCAGAAGAATTAGAAAAACCCAACAACCTCTGTGTTTGAAAAAGCATTAAAAAATAACGATGTGAATGAAATCTTATTTAACAATGAGTTAACGTTTGGTATGTGGCCTTGACATTTTTGGAAAGTTGTCAGTAGTTATCAGTAGCATATATTAAAACAAATTATAGCTGTTGTTGAAATCCCATGATCTGATGTTTTTTTCTTTCTGCCTGTTATGCTATAAAGTTGAGAATGCAAAACCACTAAGGTGTTGAGTTGCAGCCACCTCTTGAATAATACGGTATCTTCAGACATAACTGCTGTGCTGAAAGATGATGGAATTTCTTCATTGATACCCCCTCACCCCAAAACTGTGGGATTTAGGGACTTACTACAAATTTACTGTTATTTAACTAGTTGGATTGAAAAATGCCAACAGAGAATCAAGAGTAATTACGGTATAAAGTATTTAAAAGTGTGGTGAGCATACCATACTGACTGGATTTTTATATTAAATGGGAGTCTTCTCTTGCACAGGTTTTAATGTTGTATAGAGGCATTAAGTAAATTACTTTGTATTTCCATTCATGTAAAGGAGTAGACTCTATAAGACAGACCTTTCCTATCTATCTTTTTGCTTCTTCTGTAAGGATTAAATGTAAATTTCTATATTTGGGTGAAGTACACTTCCAATTAAAGTAAGAAGCTTCTTGTGGCAAGAGCAGGCCAGGTCAGGTCCTCACTGCCTGTAGAATGGAGATTCTTTCAAGTATCCCTGGGTCTTCAGTAACCTGTGTATTTGAAAATAGTAATTTTATTTATTTTCCAAATTACAATGAATTTTACTTTGTAATTGAAAACATATAAAACTCCAAGATTTTGAAGAATTGCCCTGATTTGGAAGGCGTGCAAATTCATTTCAAACTTCCCCCCCCCCCCCC
>Ga0065711_1046612_pt1 | contig 12795 bp, 7 predicted proteins | sample Hoacrofraction12_FD_59098 | JGI IMG/M metagenome (GOLD analysis project Ga0065711, IMG submission 59098) | Hoatzin crop microbial communities from Cojedes, Venezuela - Epithelial fraction 12 v2 (version 2) | ecosystem: Host-associated > Birds > Digestive system > Esophagus > Crop | place...
AAGAAAGATGAAGAGCTACTGGAGAGAGTCCAGTGGAGGGCTACAAAGATGGTGAGGGGACTGGAACATCTCTCCTACAAGGAGAGGCTGAGGGAGCTGGGCTTGTTCAGCCTGAAGAAGAGAAGGCTGCAAGGGGACCTAATATATACTTATAAATATCTGAAGGGTGGGGGTCAAGAGGATGGGGCCAAGCTCTTTTCAGTAGTGCCCAGCGACAGGACAAGGGGCAACGGGCACAAACTGAAGCGTAGGAAGTTCCATCTGAACATGAGGAAGAACTTCTTCCCTCTGAGGGTGACGGAGCACTGGAACAGGCTGCCCAGGGAGGTTGTGGATTCTCCTTCTCTGGAGATATTCAAGAGCCGCCTCGACAAGTTCCTCTACAGCCTACTGTAGGTGACCCCGCTTCGGTAGGAGGGTTGGACTAGATGATCCACAGAGGTCCCTTCCAACCCCTACCATTCTGTGATTCTGTGATTCTGTGACTAAAAAAGCAAAGTGTCAGAACAAAGCTGATGTTAAAGCCTTCATTCTCATAGCCAGCCTAACAGGAGCCCAGTTCTGTTTATCAGCACAATCTCTTGTTGTCGACTATTTCAAATGCCAGAGCTCTTTTAAATACCACTAACATTGCCAGAACCCCATTTAAACATGTATTAGCAAGGTAATCCTTCAGTCATAAACTTGCCACTAAGACATAAAGTGGATGATTGCTGACATTCTGTGCCCTTTTCAGAATTACCCAAAGGAAACAATATAATGAGTATCTTGGGCTTGTAGTGACCCCAGACTCTTCATAGGAAAGCAAAGGAAAATAAACCAAAACCATATGTCAGCAGTGGATTTCTCTCCTCCTTCCCCCTTTATTTTACTTTTGAACAACTAGTGAAAGAGTCATATTCACAAAGTGTCTTAGTTTTAGGTGGCTGTAGTTCTCAGTAGTTACATCTTTGTGGGGGAAGCAAAGTAATCGATTAGCATCTAGTTAAGTCATGGTCAGTTTGTATGATGCTGGGAGGTGATCACTCCCTTTACTTTCAAAATGCTCCAGCTTGTGACTCCTCCCTCCCGTGCTCTTGCACAACTAAACAAGGAGCAAAACTGTCAGTTCGAAGCTTGATTTGCTTACAACAGTGCTGCAGGCAGCTGCATGTCCTGCTGAGGTGTTAAGATATGATGACTGTTTCAGTACCAAACTCGATAAAATATAAAACAAAAATCAATAAAATGCATCCCATATCTCAAATAAGTTGCTGAATGCATCCTGAAAATCAGCTGAACTTATATGTCAAGCAGATAAACTCATTTACAGCAATGCTGTAAGAAATTATCATGAATTCGTACGAACCCTCTCTTTGGGCTGTTTGCTTTCTGGTACCACTTTGTAATAATGCATCTTTTCATTAGGAAGATCAGAGTCTTAAAAATGTGCTCAAGACGGCTACTATGAAATTATATGAAATTGGAATTGTTCCTGCCATCACAAAAGCTTTGAATATGCATATTAACAACCCTCACAACACCTGGGAAGCCAGGCAGTTATTCTTACTGACCAATAACCTGTGCAAAAAAGGGAAGTGGCCTGCCAGACACCCCCCAGGACCTGCTTGCACAGCACAGGGCAAGCTGTGTCGAACATCAGATGGAGCTCCTCCAGACTCAGTGTGGCTCTGTGCGAGGGGATAGCTGGCACCCTGAAACCCCCACGGCTCGGAGCAGCAGATGCTCTCCCGAGGCTTACATAGGAGAAGCGTAACACTGAGTGGAGGTGACAGCAGTGCTTCCAGCGCTGGTTGTAGCGAAGATCTCCTTGCTGCATGTCCTCAGCTACAGTGGGAACGCAGATGCTAAAAGATAGATATTCAAACTGGCCCAAACTTAGTCTGAGCCCGAGGGGTTCCTGGCAGCACCATCTAGGCCAGTATACCCAGCATCACAGACTGGCACTGAGGCAGCATGGAGGAAGGTCAGGCATTGGAACAGGCTGCCCAGGGAGGTGGTTGAGTTGCCATCCCTGGAGCTGTTCAAACTACGTGAAGAAGTGGCACTTCGGGATATGGTTTAGTAGGCATGGTGGTGTTGGACGGATGGTTGGAGCTGATGATATTTGAGGTCTTTTCCTGCCTATGATTCTATGATTCTATGAGGAGAAACATCATTTTAAAAAGGGCAAAACTTCGGCATGAAAAATTTTCCTACTAGGTCCCATGTGATGATAGTTTGGTGGCTGAAGGGTTATATTTCTTGCTTTGCTTTGCTATTTGTCCCTGTGAGAGGCTTTCTATTTGTTTGAGGGCTCATTTCACTGCTACAGTAAATCCCCTGGAACTGCTCAGGTTACCTCAGGGAAAGATCTGGCACCATGATCAGTGGCAAGCTGTAACTGCATGTACTGCTCTGTAGCTTTCTGTAGCATGCAAAGCCCTCTAACTTCCCTGAAGGCATAGCTGCAGCATTCTTCCAGGTGTTCATATCATCCAGGCACCTCACCTACTAGCACTTCTGTGTGAAACTGTATTTTCTCCCTCCTTTTATTTCAGTTACTTTGCTCCCCTGCACCTACTTGTTTATGAAATTTAGGAAATGCGGAAACTTTAAAATCACATTCTGACCTTGGTGACATTAGTGTAAATATGATGTCGTGAATGGAACTAAGCTGTATGGTGCAACTGAATTTGCACCACTGAAAATGACATCTGCAATTAAACTTTTAAACAATTTTTGATATTCACTCTCTTCCTCTCAGATTTTGAGCTAGTTATTCCCTTCTGGAGTAGTGCAGGAACATAGGAGTCCACCGCCCAAAGACCCAGCTGAATCAAAATATCCAGCTATCTGTAGCTTGCAATGGACCTAGGCATGAGCCCAGAACGGTCCACAGAATATCTGCTATCTGCACCACAAAATTGCTGCCACTAAAAGCAAAAAACCACAAAAGTATATTTTTTTTTTCAGCAAGAGAGAATCTGGCAGATAGAGAGTAGAAACTAGACCATGATTGGCATATAAGAGTACAAGGAGTAGAAAGTCAAAAAGCTAAAACCTTGACTGGGTTATAGGTTACAAATACTAGAAATATTACTAACTGTACACATGCTTGTGCCTGCACACTGGAAGAGTCAGTGATCCATGGTACATTTGTGATCACCAATTTCCTTCTTAGTGGAAGGTGGCAAAAGGATAGCGGGAAGAGAAAGGGGAAGGCAAATATTTAATTACTTTGAAAATAAAATCTACCACTTCTTTTTTGTGTGCGTGACAACTGCAGCTGACTTCACCCTGAATCTATAGACAAACTACTCGGGACATATTCAGCCATGGTGGGTAGCATCTCATGCTTTTAAGTATTTCCCCTAACTTTTGTTTGATAAAGCATGTACAACGTCAAGTTGGTAAATGTAATGGAATCTGACTATTCCATTTTATTGAGCAAATTTTTACAAATAATACTAGGATAAAATAATAATAACAGGAATAACAGAATAATAGTAATAGGAAATAATAATAGGATTTATAGATAGTTTAGATTTAGATCCAGATTTAGAAAGGTCTCAGTTTTGGTCAGGAACTCATTTATGTCCTATACAGGATACAGTCTATCATTTATACCATTTTCACATGCGTTTGCAGGACCAGGTATGATGATGCATGACACACTCTTAAGTATACTTCACTGTTGTTCATCCCTTCTGATAAGATTCAGCAGTACGTAGTGTCCTTAACTAAACCACCCAGCCACCAATGATGCAACAGTTAATTACACTCCTTCAGCAGAATATCCCTGAACTTTGAGAAAATTTTAACTACACTCAGGATTTTCACTCTGTAGCTTGGAAATCTGTCACTAAAATGTATGCAGCTCCTAGAATTATGTCCCCTTTTTGTATCCACTTCTTGGATTATTTCCTGCTTTCTCAATGCAGTAGCAGCTGGAGCCACTCCTTGTGGCTGCACCCTGTACTTCACACAGCTGCCTCCATGGCTTTTATTAATGTTTTCCATTTTTCATCCTGTTTTCTCACTGATGACTCTGGCAAAAGACACACTCTCTCTATTGGAGTAAAATACAATGCAAATCCTAAACACCCATCTCAAAATAGCTAAGAGGGGCTTTATGGCTCAGATGCACGAAAGCAAAATTAGTGCCTATTGCAGCATACTCATGTGCCTCAGAATAGGCTGTATGTTAGAATGAGCGAACAGAGCTTTGTTCCTACTCCCATATTTAAAAGTCCATCATGTTAACATGGAACCCCTTGCTCAGTGGTACTTTGGCAAAGAAAGCCAGTTGCAGGGCTACTGCCTCCCTCCAGGTGTCACTGCCCTCCTAAATTCTGAGTCTCTGGACAAAGGAAACCTGATCGAGCCATTGATAAATCCGTATCAGGATGGAGTGTGCAGAAACTAATAGCTGATTTCATTACATTGATGTGACAAGGCGTAAGCCATCTAGTTTGAGGAATGGGATTGATTTCACCAAGAGAAGTAAAACAAAATGTAATATTAATCAATAATCCAAGACAAATAACTGTGAGCCTATTAACTAGATTTTTAATTCTGAGGAACGTTTTGTCATTAGCTGGAATTCTGGACTGATTTTGTCCTTCTGAGTAATGTGTTTCAGGAAGACCTACTTTGAGTTTGCAATTATTCTTTTAGAGGCAAAGGTCTGCAAATGAAGGGGTTATAGACACAAACAAATCCATTCATAATTAGTCTTCCTCTCTTTCAACAGAGCAGTAATAATGAGTAATGGTAGCCATTTCTTGCATCCCATTTAGTTAATGGAATCATACTCTTGGTTTATTTTTACAACATTTTTAAAATTTATTTCTCCCCAGCAGTGTATCCAGCAGCAGCTGCCATGGTAAGAGTCTTTGAAGTGCTTTTATTTGAGATGAGTTGGAATCATTGGAAAGGCAATTAGAAAGGCTCTGGCCCCTTCAAGGCAGTCATGTACTGTACTCGGCACTGGTGAGGCCACACCTTGAGTACTGTGTTCAGTTTTGGGCCCCTCACTACAAGAGAGACATTGAGGTGCTGGAGTGTGTCCAGAGAAGGGCAACGAGACTGGTGAAGGGTCTAGGGCACAAGTCTTATGAGGAGCAGCGGAGGGAACTGGGGTTGTTTAGTCTGGAGAAGAGGAGGCTGAGGGGAGACCTTATCACTCCCTACAACTACCTGAAAGGAGGTTGTAGTGAGGAAGGTGTTGGTCTCTTCTCCTAGGTAACTAGTGATAGGACTAGAGCCAATAGCCTCAAGTTGCACCAGGGGAGGCTTAGATTGGATATTAAGAAAAATTTCTTTACTGAAAGAGTGGTCAGACATTGGAACAGGCTGCCCAGGGAAGCGGTGGAGTCCCCATCCCTGGAGGTGTTCAAAAAACATGTGGATATGACCCTTCAGGACGTGGTTTACAGGCATGGAGGTCTTGGGTGGATAGTTGGACTTGACGATCTTAGAGGTCTTTTCCAACCTTAATGATTCTGTGTTTCTGTGATTATATGGGACAGCACAAGAGATTTTTTAAAGAAATAAAGTGTGAGTTGATATTTGGAGGCTTTATTTTTACAATCTTCTTAAAAATAAAAAATATGATAGGCATAAATAATGAGATAAAGAGCAGAAGTTTAAAAAAGCACGAAGTCCAATGACTGCCACTGTTCTCTATAAAAGAAAAAGTGTTTAATTTACTATTCCCCAATAGCTCTACTCAGACACAAGATATGCATTGTTGTTGTTTTATTTTTTCGACACTGAAAAGCTCACGCCACTTTTCAGTGCTTATGAGAGTCATGCAAGAGCCAAATGCTCTGTTTTGTTTTTTCTTTTCTGTCTTTGTCTGGAACAGCAGAAGCCCTCAGGAGCTTGAAGCTGAGGCTCATTGCAGGTCTCAAAGAGGAAAGTATTGTCAATGTAATGCTCTTGGGTGGCAAGGAGAGCACACTGGGAGACTGAGAATCTCCTCTGAATCAGCTTTTGAGAGCTACGTTATCTCTATAGATTTGCTTGGTTTCTTGTTTACCTGAATGTTACGTAACTCCAAAGCTGGCTGTCCCATGTTTCTCTTCCCCATGCTGATCTCCTCCTTTGCAGATAATCAGTTTCAATCAGTCCTACTACTGCCTCAGGCAACTACTCTTTTTTGGAATTGCTGTCTTCTTTGACCCTCCATTCAAGGTGAAATCTGAATCTTTTCTTGTTCTCCAGGGTAGCTTTAAGGAAAAGCTTAAAGTTCCAGCACCTGTCTCTCTTGGCCTTATAATGACTTTATAAGGTACTTTCAGTATTAATCAAAGATTTAGGAAGCTCCAGGCCAGGGCTATACTTTGTGGTTTGTACATAATTCTTGAATTTTTTGTAAAAGCTTTAAAGATATCTTAAACTTTCTTGTTGAAAATGCAAAGCCTGATATGTGGGCGTTCATCTTTTTTTTCCCACAAGTAAAGAAGTCTGTTTAAAGAGCAGTCCAGTGATACAACAGTGATCTGCAATGTGCTTTTTTGGAGGCAAGGAACTGAGATTGAGCTGTCTAGTGACATGGGACAACAAAGATGGTAATTTACTTGACTGGTGACTTAGTGGTTTAAAAAGGGAGAGGCATTTGAACCTCAGAAGGTGAAAAGCTATTGTCACTAATTCCATGTGACGTTTCAAGAGGCATCCAAAAGCTGCCCAGAGGTCTAGATTCAGTATCCGTTCAGCAAGGGAAGCTGCAAACACAGCTCTAGCTACATCCAGAGTCTTCTTTTGAAGACTCTGGTGTCCCATCGGACTGATGATGGATAAGTAAGGTATTAGTTCAGTGACAGCTGGGTTCATATGAGCATGTTCGGTCTCTCTGGCTGCAGGCTGTCTGTGGATTTCTGTATGGGCAGACTGGCAGCTAGTTAGAGCACAAGCTGTATGCAAAAGCTCTCCTTGCATGAGGCATTAGCAGTGGCATAAAAACCTCCACTGGAATTCATGGTTGTTTTCTTTATGCGGCCAGCTCTTAAGAACAGAGATCTTGGAGCAAACTAAATTATTCTTAAACCAAAACAACAACCATACAAAAAACAGAATAAAAAAACCCCGAAGAAAACCCCTTCTGTTGGGAGGCCAGCACATTACACTCAGAAGGCAGGAAACAATGGTCTGGCACTTCTCCTAAAGGATGATGTACCAGTGTTCTACTGGGGTATAATAAATACAGTAAATATTATCTTGCTTTCAGGAAATTAATATGTTGGCTGTTACTTTACAGATTAATTAACCAGCTAGTTTAATGCTAGTCTCCAAACTTCAGACTCTAGGAGCACACTTTGTCATCTAATTTCAGGTAATTTGCAGCATAGACCTCCCCGTTGGAATTAGTCATCTTTGATTCCCTTTGCAGAGAAATGAAGTAGGCAATTTTTGGTTCCTATTTGACCTATTTCAGATATCTACATTGCATGACTTTGAATATTTACATGCAGGTGCAGGATGTTCATTGTGGGAGCTACCATTTCTAATGAATACAGCACTAAAAAGCCTCTAAGCATAGGAACTATGTCAGGGATTTCTCCTTTACAGCTTATTTCATTTTTTAAGGCCTCCTGATGCATTCATTGCTGAAGCCTGCACTGGCTTATTCAGATTTTCCCCATCTCGGAAACAGGCAGAAATCTCGATCACATTTGCCTTCCAGCTTGTAGTTCTTCTCCGAGTGTAAAAGAAATCCAAATCCCAGCACAGTTGGTCTCGCGATTGAGTATCAAGCAAAACGATATTTCACCACATCAATTTTAAATAATTCTTTTCAACACGGACAGAGAAAGCATTCTGCATCCTCCCTGGAAGACTATTAAGTAACAAAGAAAATGCTAAAGCCAAATAATTAAAACAGGGCTTGAAGTTTGTGAAATCACTATAATTAGGACAAACGCACACTACTGCTGTGTTTTTTTCCCTCAGTTGCGCTTAATGAGGTAAGATGGGCTTTTAGCTAATGATAACATAGGATTGCTCAAACATTCATGATTAATTACCTGAGTATAACTGAAGGTACATATATACTTAGAAGTGAGAAGAAGAATCTTGTTTGGAATATGATTATTAAGTTTGAAAGTATTATGACAACAAGAAGAAACATTCCAGTAATCATTGTGCTCCAGTGTGGTTAAATGTAGAGACACCAATTTTTTCATTGTGGAGAAGAGCAGAAATAAACACAGTAGTGATCTACCTTCTGCAAATTTTGTATCACAAATGTAAAGAAACACTAAAGCAAATAATTTAGTTTTGTAATAATCTGAAAGGTGTTTGTGCATAAAAGAGGGAATTTATTTATAATATTTTTAAATATGGTAGGGTGAATTAGTGGAAAGAAACAACTATTATATTAGAAAATATTTTTTTAGCATTTGGTCATATGGGTATGAGAATGAGTCTCTGAAAGGAAGAAAACACAGCTGGACATTTCAAACTGAGCTCAGCAAAACAGCAGAAAATATAGTAGAAACATGCCTCACTGCCTCAAAGACAGGAGGTACGGCAATCCGGGTACAGATGAGTGAGGCATAATAGCATGCAGCACCTATCTTGCCTCTATTAAGCTTCCTTTTCCAACTCTTCCAAATAATAAAAAAAAAAACAAAAACAGGGAGTGGTAGTATTGTTGTGCTTAATTCACTTAATTCAAAGTTTCACAGTGCAAGTTTCAAGCCTTTAGCCTTGCAAAGCTTTGTTTAGTACAGCACAGAATTTTGCGCAGTGGGAGAGCTGTCAAAAATATTTTTGTCATACCTTAGTGATGATCTAATCTCCAAAACTATCTTAGTCCCAGAATATGTCAGATTATCTTTGTGGGTTGCTCTGATTCATGTTAACTTGGAAATGCACCACTATGCCAGCCTTGGCTGGCAGAAGCTCAGCCATATCACATCTCAACATGCCCTGTATTAGCAGGAGATCAGGAGCTGGAAAGGAATAGGGACGTAGATGGCAAAATGGCTGTCTGCCATACAGCTAAGCTAGGAAAAGGAGAACAACAACAAAAAATAACCTTGGGTCCACAATTCGGGTACACAGTGCAAGTGCCCTTCCCCAGCATTTTGTAATCTGCTTTGTTTTTTACACCTGTGGAAAGAGATTGTGAAGCAGCCATAATGTCAGATCAGAAGTCTGTATTCTTTTAATAACAAAAAGGTCTGGCTCTCTACACTGTTTTAGAGAAGAAGGGCGTTGCCAGGTCAGTTCAAAAATAGTTTAATCCTGGATTCATTCTATTACAGTGGGAAATAGTAGAAACATTAGAAAAGAGAATAGAAAAAGAAGATGCAAATAGCAATATTTTGCCCAGGTGATCAAAGCAACAAACTTCCCAATAGAGAATCAAGCCCTGAATTCTCGTACCAAGGTAAACCAAAAACCTCCATGCTCAGTGTTAAGACCCTACATAGGAGTCAGATCTTTTTTTAAATTCTAAGGCAGTGGCATTCAGACTTTGAAACGGACCCAGGGGAACTGTAAGACATTTGATGACCAGGAACTATGGCTGCAGTTTAGCCTATGTGCTTAAAATTAATATGTGCACTGTTATTTTCTGAATAGCCCATCAATGTATGCAGATGTTTACAACAGGCAAGACATGCCAACAAAATAGCAGACTGTCTCTTAGGGGGACATTCCAGTAATTTCTGATTTTTGTGTTTGCTTCAGCCTTTCCAAAGTCTTCCACAAATATTCCTCCTTTCTCTTTCATATACGTTTTACTAACTTTTATATGTCATTTCCTGAAATACCACATTCATTATCACCTCTGTATAATTTCTTCTGTGACATTCCATTATGTTTAGAACTTAAGGCTTTGCACTTTTCATACTTGTTGCAGTCCTCCTACGTCTCACTTATCAGAGCTGGATGCACCAGCCTGCTTGTTCACCATAGACCTGAGTGACTACAAAACCCCAACTTTCGTTTGTGAGGGGAGGCAATTGGGGTGGTGCTGTTCTAGCTATTGCATAGGGGAGGGCTTCCTTTGTTTCAAGAGAAATAAAGCAGGATGGAATGAGGAGTTACAAATTCTGTGGGAGACAGACTGACTCAGCAAATAAAGACTTTCACCTCTAAGTCACCAGTTCAAGGTCAGATTCTGGTGCATGTCAACAGGGACTTAAAAGCTTTACCACCCTGTGTCTGCTCTGCAGTTTCAAATTTAAAGAAATGACAGTCTCAGGCTAGTTTCTCATAAACACCACCACCGCTGTCACTGCTAATTGGGCACTTGCTGGAAGCACTGGCAGAAAGGCAAAAAGACTGAATGAGCCATTGACGTTGAATTCACCTCTTATTGCTACGTGTTCAGTGAGGCTCTTTGCTGCTGGCTTTGTGCTTGCTGTGTGTCTGGTAGAGGTAGACCTAGCAAAGTCTCTTTCTGCCTTCTTATCTTGCTCTGGGAACCCAGCTCTTTAAAAACCGTGTCTGCCTTTTATAGCTAATGTGTCATTGTCACTTAACATAATTTTGAAGGAGGTAATCATCGAAGAGTAATGGGCAGGAAATACGCAAAAACTTTGGCTTAACGTCAAGAAAAACTTGTTGAGAACAATATGCTGGTTTTTTACCAACCTGTGCCTGACAGTCTGGCTGACTCAAACTCTAGACATATCCAAAAATATCTTAGGCTTGAACCAAAATAGTAACACAGTCTTTTGAAGCAAGGCCTATTCCCATAAAATATATGAATAAAGATGAACTTCTGTAGCATGTTCTGAGCTGTAACTATCCCCCAGGAGAAGTCTTCTCTGTCTGCTGTCTTCTCTAATTACAATCCAACCCTATCTGCTCACTCATTACCAATATAAAACCCCAAACCAAAAAACCCAACCCAAGTCCCCCCAAATTAAAAAAAGGGTCTATTTTTCATTTTATTATGAAAATCACTATGCGATATATTTTTCATATTAAAGATGGAAGTAAATTTATTCTCTGTCAGAATTCAGGATTGCTCAGAACACCTCCAAAGCTTTAAAATTCTGTATACTTTATTGGTGGAAGAACTTATTTTTACAAACACTTTTATTACTCAGTGAAATTAATTCCTCAGGACAGGAAAAATCCTGAGAAACCAAGGCTCAAAGTCACAACGTATTAACTTTAAGATTCCTGCTTGTTCAGCACTAAATCAGTTTCTTTTATACTATACATGGAAAAATTTCTAATCAAACATCAAATGAAATTTCTGAGTAAAGGGCTTTCTAGACCAGCCAACAGATAATAGAAAGGATAGGAAAACATATTGTGTCCTCAGGTCACATGCTCTTTCATTTGAGAAGACAGGTCACTCAACTGCAGTCTTCACGTCCCTAATTTTTTTCACACAGACTCCTACATAGGATCTGCTCTGACCACTGTTTTGTGGGAGGTAGGTTGGGGAGATAAATACAAAAACCCGAAGAGTGGAGGATTTTTATTAGGATGCAAAGTCAAGGAAATATTTACTTTATGACTTCTGAAGAAGTTTAAACAGGAATTCAGCACAAAGTTGTCCAAGACTATATGGACTACGGAGTTGACCAAGACTCAACCTGCTAAGCTGGTATGAACGATTTGCTGCCTTCAACTTTCAGTCTGTCCTGGCCAGAGACAAATGGGGCAGAAGAATAAATGTGTGCCAGCCTCATGTGTGCATCTGACAGTTCAGTTTATTAGTTTAGGGGAATGGAAGTGGCCTTGCAGTTATATGTCACCCTGTAAATGACAATGGCTGAGGAGTCGGGACACATCTTGTTCTGCCAGCCCTGAGAAGCTATGGCAGTTGCCAACACAGAGACAGGGCAGACCACTTACAAAAAAGTTCTTGGCCTATCCACAGCAGCCATTTATTCTATCAGTCTGCATCTGAACTGAGTTTTTGAAGGCATATTTTGAGTTTAGGCATCTTTATAGAATTTATACTTGTATGCTTAACTTGTCTTGAGCTAAATCCTTTTCAGGCTGTCATCTTCCTGCTACTTCACCAGGTACTTATGTGAGATGTTATTTCAAACACAAGCTAGCTCTTCTTCATAGCAACTTCTGGCTGATAAGGCAGTATATATTATAACAGATGGATTTTGTTGATCTTGGGATAAACACAAAGTTGCTGATAATTGCTCAAACTGACACTGCTTTTTGTGTGTCTGTTGGCATGTAGCAGGTTCATGGATTTATTCCATTGTTGCAGCTGTGTCTAGAGTACACAGAAGCTAGTGCACTCTAGATATATAGTACACAGCTACACGTGAAAAACAACAGGTTAATTTATACTGAACTTGGGGACTATGCCGTGAGTATGAGTTTGGCATCCTGTCTCACACAGAAAGAAAGAATAATTTTTCTTCTGAGATTAATAGTCAAAATCCAAGAAGAAGATCATTCCTGTACAGAAGCCAAATGGATGATACGCAGGTTGTAGATCCTTTTTAAAAATCATAAAACTTTTCATTTTCAGTCATGGTAGGAGAATTTCTTTGAGTTTGACCAACATTCACATCACTTCTTTTCCTTGGTTTGTAGTCATCCTCTACAATTCAATGTCACAGGAATTCAGTAAGTCTAATATAGTGAAGGAATTTTTAAATGCTGCATTATGTGGTCTGACAGAGGCAATCATCTTCCTCAACAGCTTCATACACCAGTAACATACTACACTGAGACCAGTAATAGTAGAGTCTAAATTGCACAATGTGTTCTAAAGAAGTGTTTTGGTTTCGGCTGCCGCCGGCAACAAAAGCGCCACGCGGCCGCCCCTCCCCCTGCCGGCGTGCGGAGGAGAATGAAAAGAAAGAG
>Ga0065711_1046613_pt1 | contig 12795 bp, 12 predicted proteins | sample Hoacrofraction12_FD_59098 | JGI IMG/M metagenome (GOLD analysis project Ga0065711, IMG submission 59098) | Hoatzin crop microbial communities from Cojedes, Venezuela - Epithelial fraction 12 v2 (version 2) | ecosystem: Host-associated > Birds > Digestive system > Esophagus > Crop | place...
TCATCAGGTTCCTCTCTGCCCAACTTTCCAGCCTGTCCAGGTCATGCTGAATGGCAGCACAGCCTTCTGGTGTATCTACCACTCCTCCCAGTTTGGTGTCATCAGCAAACCTGCTGAGGGTACACTCTAGCTCTTCATCCAGGTCTTTGACGAAGAAGTTAAATAAGACTGGGCCGGGTACTGAGCCCTGAGGAAGCTCACTAGTTACCGGCCTCCGACTAGACTCAGCGCCGCTGATGACAACCCTCTGAGCTCTGCCATTCAGCCAATTCTCTATCCACTTCACCAACCACTCATCCAGCCCACTCTTCCTGAGCTTCCCTAGGAGGATGTAATGTGAGTCAATGTCAAAAGCCTTGCTGAAGTCGAGGTAGACAACATCCATGGCTCTCCCCTCATCTACCCAGCCAGTCATGCCATCGTAGAAAGCTATCAGACTGGTCAAGCATGATTTTCCATTACTGAGTCCATGTTGACTACTCCTGATAACCTTCTTTTCCTCCACTTGCTTAAAGATGACCTGTAGAATGATCTGCTTTATCATTTTTCCCGGGATGGAGGTGAGGCTGACCGGCCTGTTGCTCCCTGGGCCTTCTTTCTTGTCCTTTTTGAAGACTGGAGTGACGTTTGCCTTTCTCCAGTCCTTGGGCACCTCTCCTGTCCTCCAGGACCTTTCAAAGATAATGGAGAGTGGCTCAGCAATGACATCTGCCAGCTCCTTCAGCACTCGTGGGTGCATTCCATAGGGCCCATGGATTTGTGGGAGTCCAAATTGCTTATGTGATCTCTCACACACTCCTCCTGGACCAAAGCGAGGTCACCCTTTCCGCAGGCTTCTTCTCTTACCTCCAGGGCCTGAGATTTCTGAGGGCCAGCATTGGCACTAAAGACTGAAGCAAAGAAGGCACTCAGTAACTCTGCCTTCTCTGCATTCTCTGTCACCAGGACACCCAACTTGTTCAACAGCGGTCCCACATTTTCCCTAGTCTTCCCTTTGCTGCTGATGTAGTTGAAGAAACTTTTCTTGTTGTCCTTGACATCCCTTGCCAGATTTAATTCCAGGAGGACCTTTAGCCTTCCTCGTTGCATCTCTTCATGCTCTGACAACATTCCTGTACTCCTCCCAAGTGGCCTGTCCCTCTTTCCACATTCCATAGTCCTTTCTTTTCCACCTGAGGTCCACTAGAAGCTCCTCGCTCATCCATGCAGGTCCCCTGGCTCCTTTTCTAGATTTTTTTCTCAGAGGGATGCACCGATCCTGAGCGTGGAGGAAGTGATGCTTAAATACTGACCAGCTCTGTTGGACCCCCTTATCTTCTAGAGCCCTGACCCATGGGATTCCTCCAAGTAGGTTTTTGCGTTCCGTCATGCAAGCTGTCCCACCATGTCTCTGTAATTGCAATGAGATCGTGGCCCTGCAACTGCACACAGATCTCTAATTCTTCCTGCTTATTGCCCATGCTGCATGCATTCATGTACAGATATTTCAGAGAGGAACCTGAGCATGCTGGTTTCCCTGAAGGGGTGCAAGAGGCTCTGCCATGTCCATGCCCACCCTTCAGGTCGTTGGTCTTTTGCTTCTCAGCTTGGGACACAGCTGAGGAATATATGTCGATGCTCTGATTGTCCACTCTTAATCCCCAGCCAGCTTTGTGACTTTTCCCCCTACCTCCTGAGTCCTTCAGTTTAAAACCCTCCACACCAGGTTGTCTAGGCTGCTGCCAAAGGTCCCCTTGCTTCTTCTAGACAGGTGGATCCAATCCCTCTCTGACAGGTTACAATCATCGAAGAAAGTCCCATTGTCATTAAAATCAAAATCCTCATGGCGGCACCAGCCAAGAATACAGGAGTTGACACTCGTTATTTGTCTGTTTCTAGCTGATCCCCTTCCTCCAACTGGTAAAATGGAGGAAAAGATAACTTTGGCACCAAAGATTTTTGCTTTCATGCCCAGGCCTTTGAAATCTTCCTGAATTCCACCAAGGTTCTGACTTGCTGTGTCATTGGTGCCCACAGCAAAGAGTAACAGCAGATAGTCGTCTGTGCTCTTTACGTGTTGTGCCACCCTCTCAGTCACATTTCGGACCTCAGCTCCCAGCAGGCAGCACACCTCGTGTGCCTCCCTGCCAGGTCGGCAGATGGGTGCCTCAGTGCCCCTTGACAGGGAGTCACCCACCACGAGTACCCATCATTTCTTTTTAGGGTACCCACTGTGTGCTGCTGGCATAGATTTCTGTTGCAGATCTTGCTCCTAGGTGTCTATAGTTGTTATAGTTTCATATTTGTTTTTGGTAGCTATGCTAGAGGGTGGAGGCTGGAGCGGGGTCCGGGTTTTGCAGGTCACCAGGGTCCAAGGTGCCTCATTCTCAGTGGTGGCCCACAGAAGCATGGATCTGCAACCACATATCTATCTCCAACTCAGCTCCTCTGATACTGCATAGCTTTTTAGCTGTTTCTTGCACCTCAGCCACCTGACGTTTCAGATCCCGAACCTGCCTGCCTCTTGTGCAGGCACTTACCAGTGCTCCAGGAGAAGGGTCTGGGCACTCGCTGCAAGCTGCAGCCTGTACTGAAGTCTCCTTTGTTACCAGTTCTGTCTATGTGGAGGCATCAGACATCAGAAGGGCACTCACAGTGGGAGCTCTGGTTCTACCTCTGAGGCAAGTGCCCACCGTTACGGCAGAGACCCGGAGCTCTCCCCTTGGCTGTGGTCTGCAGGTGGATTGCAGGGCCCTCCCTGCGCCAGCTGCTGTGCAAACTGCCGTGCCATGCTCTGACTGCTGCGCCATGCCCTTTTTGCCTGCTCTGATCACCGAGCTCCTGGTCGCTCTTGCTCCTGAAGCGCCGTTTAAATCTCCCATGGTTGCTGCTGGCAACACCCATGCCAGCAGCAGACCCACTCGCTGCCGGCTCCTGGCGGGTCTCGCTGCTCTTCCCTCAGGTTTCCCTGGCTCTGGGAACACTCCTGTGCACCTCGGCCGAGCACCCAGCCACGAATCTTACCATCACCACAGCTGCCTTTCTTGCCGACTGGGAAGTGAAATTTTGAGTGCTGTTTTGCACTTGCACATATGTTAATAGAGGGTAGAAAAAAAGGTATTTTTTATTTTAATAGCATATGTATGAAATTATGGAGTTGATTTGAACCATTCTTTAGAAGTTTGCAGCATATTATTATTTATTCCAGATTCCAAATCTGATTTTCCTCTCATAAGTTGTAAGCAATGTCAGCAGAATTGCACCAGCGTAAAAAGTGATAGGGAAATAATTTGGAGCAAGGGAACATGACTGTTTGGAAATTGCCTTCTGTTTATGGACAGTTAATAGACCAAAAGGAGGCCAAACTGAGTGCAGTTGCTGTGAATTATTGAATGGCCCCAATCTTAACAAAGTGTGTTGGGTGCCTTTAACGACGCAAGCAGTGAGCTAGTGTCAGTATGCTTCCTTTATTAGAACAATCCTGCCCACACAGAAAAATAGCAGGTAATACTTTAGTCATCAGCCAAAAATAATGAAGGAGGCAAAGACTGAGACAATGGAATACAGGAAAACCAAGAAGTCCTGTAGAAGAGAGAGTAATGGTGTAAGAGGGGATCCCTCCCTCCCTTCTCCCACCAGCAGCTGTGCTGGGTCCCAACAGTGACCCATCAATGTTAATGGTCCTATAAGCTGCTTGTTTTAGTTTATTTATGATAAAAATCTGCTCTTAGGGAGCAGGAAAGACTAGGTCCTGCCTTCATAGCTGCCATGAAGTTCTTCAAGCATCACGATGCTGTACAATCGGAAGGCTTCTTTGGGGAACAATCCAGCATATCCTGGAGCACTGCAGAAATGCAGCAGAAAAAATTTGCTTAGTCTCATTTTTTTCCATCATCTGCGGCTGGCATGGGGAGGGGAAGAGGATGAAGTGGCTCAGAGAGCCCCAATTCCCAGCTCTCTTTGTTGTGCTGGCAGCCCACTGGTGTTGCCACACAGAGAGCTCCAGTTGAGGTAGGTCTTGGTGGCCCTGGTCTGCACTGGCTACCAATGGGGCTCCTCCACAGCTGCAAAAACATTTAATTTCCTTCCTTTTTCCCTGCACCGGCCTCAGCATGAGAACAAAGAGTGACTCAGGCCAACTTCACATAGACTTCCTTGTGGGACCTGATCTGAGTTCTTCATTGAGTGATTTTTCTTAGTTTCGGAAGTAATCTATAAATAAGACATTTGCTTCACTCCACACATTAAAAAAAGATGCATGGAAAAATGTTAATATCCGATGTTACAGGGGAGAATGGGAAAAAAGCTGTGAGAAAAACACTGGAAGAAGACCAATAAGAGAGACAGGCACAAAATATTGGAGAGCTGCTTCTTTTTTTTTCTTTTTTTCGGTTTACAGATGACAGTCTAGAAGGCACTGAATGGATATAAAGACTTCAAAATAAAGAAAAAGATTTTCAGTGATGGGCATGATTTTACTTGAGGGAATTCTTGAGCATTCTTCACACACATGGCCTCAGGCTGAGCATTTCTTGGGATCAGGTGTTGCTGGGCCACACTCACCTGTGAAAGTAATATGTAACTCCGGGTTTTGTGAAGTCCCATCATTATGAGAGGAGTGTGTCAACATGCAAGAATGAGATGTGATACAATGGCAAGAGAGTTTTATGGGTAAGAATTTTGAAGTGACGTACTTTGCTATAAAAAGTTTAGTCAAGTGAATATATTTTCATAACTACAATGTTAGTTGTTATTGACACCTGTTTGCAGCTAAGCAAGATTGGTGGCATAACTAGAGGCTCTTATGCTCAATATTTATTCATTGTACTTTCAACAGATGAATCAAGAAATGAAATATTATTTCCATTTTCTTCGACATAATTGGGCCTTGCATTAATTAATCCTTACAATTTACATACCATTTTTCATTTGGTTATTGCCACCTCAAAAATGAAAACCATCAAGAACAGATGCAGTGATGTTTTCTGGTTTTATGTAGACATGAGTTTCTTGATAGGCAAAAATTAGAACTTATCTTAGCCTATTAATGTAGTGCTTATTGGACCCCAAAATACAGAAAACTCATTGTACTGGACAAGACATTCATCAGGCAAAAATGCGTTACTCAGTAGCTAATGATTTTATGGCTCTAACCTTCAGATTTTACAAGCTACATGCAAAAGATGGGAGAAGAAACAGAAGTCTTATGATCTTCTCTGTAGATGTTCTAGAAACAGACACCTCTGACACCAGACACCCTGGTGAACTAGAGAAAAAAGGCTCAGGTTCTACTTCATGTACCAGCTATTACATAGTAATTTAAATACAATAGATTAATTCAACAAGAGCAATTGTGAATGCCCCTTGAAAATAATGGAGTGACCACAGCATAAACCTGAATTGCGAAAATGGTGGAGAAGATGCATGAACTAGAGATAGCCATCTTCAAGTGCAGTCACCTCTCTGCTTCAAGGTATTCCTCAAAAATCATTTCCCACCTAGCTGTAGAAATGTCCTATGTGGATTTTTGTTACATCACCTTCTATTATCTCTGCAAAACTTGCTGTTCAGGATTTCAACTGATGGCTAAGTCCTCATTCAAACATGACTGCATATACTATAAGAAAGCATGTTATTCAGTGGACACCATGAACTCATAAGCAGTGGTTGCTCCTCGTATATGCATGTGAACGATCTTTCTCTCTGGGTTTTCTTTAAATATTTTGTACATCTTGTTTACTCTGTTATCTTGGCTGTGAAACTCAAGAACGTGGGTACAAATATATATATTTCAAAAGTCAGGACACTCAGAGAAGGAGCAAGATGGTGGGCATATGAGTTATTACATGAAACCTGGGACATCCAAGTTACTTTTTCCAAAGCGTCATAAAAAATGTAGTTTAAAACCACAGGCCTAGTTCCCAGCAAGGAAGTGAAAAGACTGACAAGTGCACAGTACCTGAGAACACTGGCTCATTCTACTCTTCCGTAGTCCCATTGTACAGCAATATGTTGTTTCCACCCTTTCATGGAAAAGGCAAAATATTCATACTTTACTCTTTTCTAGAGAGCATAAATTAGGAGAACAAACTTTCATCTTTTTTCCAGATGTTTTAATATATTCTTTTTAATACACTGTCACAAGTCTGTGGGGTGTCATGCACACTTTCTGAGCAAATGAATGTCTTAGTGCTGTTCTGAATAAGGCCATTTATTTAATTCATTTAAAAGCAGGATTAACTCTAGCAGGTTACGGTCCCAAATGCTATACTAATGCAGGGGAATTATGGGAGTTACAGTTTCTGGAGGAAAGTGGAACTATAAAGCAGTAGCAGAACAGTCTAGGAAGAAAAAATTCCACCCTATATTCATGAGACTAGAGGAAGAAACTGGATTGGTAGCACAGTACTGGGGTGGTTTTCTGAGAGAGCCAGAGAAGAGCAATCCAAGGAAAATCTTGTATTTGCTTTTGAACGTGAGAGCAAAAAGGTCCCCGTGACATTTTCTCCTTCACGAGAGATGAGCAGATGAAGGTTTCCAGCAGAACAGGAGCCACAGGAAGAATCTAGACCAGGAATCCTTGAGGAAACAGGGATCAAGCAAGGAACAGGACTTTGGAGGACATTGCAGCTGGTTTTAGTAAAGTTGCACAGAAAGTCTGGAATTAACAGGGCCATCTCTGGGCTCTCATTTATTTATGTCAGCTTTGCCACACTTATTGAGTTACCAATGATGAGTTAAATTCTAGGGTATCTCTGCTGGGTCCTTGTTGGGGTCGAAGTAGCTTGAGAGTTAGCATGACTAGGCCGCTTAAGCAAAACAGTTAGCATAACTGAACAGGCCGCTGGAAGGGACAGCTAAGAACAGCCATTGAGAAAGTTCTGATAGTGCACATGATGTGAGTTAGCAAAAACACGATGTATTCAAGGACATGGAGGCGGTCTGTTGCTATTAGCGTTAATGCATATTTACCAATCATAAGGGAATATGGGGCACGTGAACAGTGCGTGATTTATGTCTGTAGCGTATCTGAATAAGTGTGATCGCATGTACAGATATGAAAAATGTATATAACCACGCAAGTGGAGCAATAAAGTGAACTGACTGTGCATTGCATCAATGTGTGAGAGTCATTCCTGTCCCCGCACGGATGCTGAAACTCAGCAGGTCCTAACAGGTGAACTCCTTCTAGAGACTCTTATATTACTTCCTGAGTGTTGTGGAAGAGAGATAGATAGCAGAAGACTTAAAGAAGGTGAAGACCTAAATCATAGCTGTGATTTCCACCAGCAGTTGAATGGACATAAACTGATATTCCTACCAGATGAAACTGAGATATACAACACTTTCCTCTTCTACACTGCAATAAATTTATGATCCTTAAAAAAGTATCTGATAAATATGAGTTGTTGTCCCCCATCCACCTAGAACACCCTAAAGCTCGGATGTCAGGGCAGTGATGTATTAAAAGCGAGAGACAGAGATTCTAATTCTTTCACAGTTTAGTGAGAGAAGAGACCCAAACATTTCCCAAATCTAACACATGCAGTCTGGCTTTGCCCTTTTGTGCATGTTAAGGACAAACAGATAACCTCATCAACTGGTCACTGCAAAACTGTTACAGCCTCCCCTTGGATTTCTCCCTTGGCTGTTTTGGTTCTTATGAAAGAGAATAAACTGGCTCTGATGAACAGTCCATCTTTCTTTCTGATCAACGGTGAGCACAAATGCCTCACTATTTGGCATATTTGTGTTTTTATTGGGAATAAAAGGTGAGGATAAGGACCAAAGGCAATCTTCCTTTAGATTCGAAAGTACGCTTTTATGGCAAAGATTTGGCTTCCTCTCTGGCTTCTCATAGGTGGGCCTTCTCTCAAATTAGTGGACTTTCTTTAGGAGAAGAAAGGCAAATGAAGTGTAATCTCTCCCACCTCGGGCATGTATCTGAGGTCAGTTAGGTGAAACCTCCACTGCAGTAAACAGCTGATCCCAGGTTTTCAGCACTCCAGCGGATGGGAGGAAGCAAAATGGAAAACCAGTGTTTAAAGCCTACTCTCCCTTTAGAATAGAATAGGATAGGATAGGATAGGATAGAATAGAATAGCTTGTCACCAGCTTCATTGCCCTCCTCTGGATGCATTCCAGGACCTTCACATCCTTCTTAAATTGTGGGGCCCAGAACTGTACACAGTGCTTAAGGTGAGGCCACACCAGTGCTGAATGCAACAGGATAATCACTTCTTTTGACCGTTTGGTTACGCTGCGTTTGATGCACCCCAGGATGCAGTTTGCCTCTTGGCTGCCGGGGCACACTGCTGGTTCCTGTTGAGCCTGATGTCATGCAGCACCCCCAGATCCCCTTCTGCAGGGCTGCTCTCCAGCCACTTCTCTCCTGACTTTTACTTGTGCCCGGCATGACTCCATCCTAGGTGCAGAATCTGGCATTTGGACTTGTTAAATTTCATCCCATTAATCACAGCCAAATGCTCCAATCTATCTAGATCCCTCTTCAAGGACAATAACCCTTCTGGGAGACCTGGTCTGGAGTCCTTCCTCTTTATGTGATTTCTAAAAGTGCGAAAGGATTAAATTAACTCTCTTTTTGGATAGCATAATTCTACCGGTCAGTGTCCAGACACTACAATATGGTTAACTGCTAACTCCATTCCACATAGTAACACTCATGTATATCCTGTATATAATACTGCTTTTCAATATTAAACAATGTCAAACCTCATTTTACTTTATAAAAGTAAGTTAATAACTGAGTGTCCCTCTGTAGACAAATTCATACTGATTCTTACAGTAGTCAAAGGAAAACCACCCTAAGCTTACAAACTTATGTATTAGTAAGTTGTTTGCTGGAAATTAATTATACATCCCTTAGTTTCAATCTTCTACTAATTGTTTCTGAAATTTCTATCTATGTCAGGCTTCCTGTGCTTTTAATAGACAAAATAAAATGCCTCACACAGAAGTAGAAAATTTATTTTTCTATCAGATAAATAAACTGATTTCAGTAGAAGTTTCAGCCTGCATACAATTTCTGGAAAGGGGAGACAGAAAATATTGGAGATTTACTTGCACCGAGATGAAATTTAACCACCTGTACTTGAATGTCTCTCTGGTACTGCTGAATGGCTCTTACAATGCCAATAGAAAGAAAGGCATCAGTTGCTCTGGGGGAAATCTTTCCCAAATGATTTTTTTCCTTCACATGTATGTTCAGTTCAAAATAACTTGTGTGAATTTCTTCTGGTTACAAGTCATAGCTTTGCTCCTTAAAAGCAATCTCCTTATAAGTTCTGGTAAAAAGTTTCTCCTCTGCCATGTTGCCTATCTGTGTTATTATATTTTGTCTTTTCATTTAAGAAAAAAAGAAAGTTTTGACAACACTTTCATTCAACAGAAAAAACCCAGACCTTTTGAAGTTCAAATCGACCAGTACTAATACTCAGATGTGGAAGCATAGCTATGGTTTCTGAAGACCAAAACAAAACAAATCAAATCAAACCAAAACAAAACAGAAAAGTCGCTTTGTCTTGCAATGACCTTCCATTCAATTACAGTTTAAGATTTTCATTTTTGTAACCGCTTTGAAACCATATTAGATGTCTCTTAGAACATCCCTTGGCAAGCAAAAGACAATGTTAGGTCTCCCAGCCTTCAAATTATGGTGCTGTGTGCTGAATGCCTGCAAGGATGCTTGGTGCAAATTATGATTTCTGAGCTGGCCCAAGAAAACGTGTTAATGGTTTTCTACTACAGACCAGCATGTTTCAATGCCGAAGTGCATTCCTTAGCACCATTTTAGTGTAAGGTAGTTACTAGTAAAGAATGCTTTGAGAACTTGGTCTTTTGATGTATAAAGGGGGCTTAGAAGAAAGCTGGAGAGAGACTTTTTACCAAGGCCTGTAGTGACAGGACAAGGGACAATGTTTTTAAATTGAAAAGGGTAGGTTTACATTGAGTATAAGGAAGAATTTTTTTATGACGAGGGTGGTTAGACAGTGGAACATATTGCCCAGAGAAGTTGCGGGTGCCCCATCACTGGACATGTTCAAGGTCAGGTTGGAAAACCTTTCAGAAGCCTGGTCTAGTGAAAGATGTTCCTGCCCATGGCAGGGGGGTTGGACTAGATGATCTTTCAGGTCCCTTCCAACCCAAACCATTCTATGTTTCTAATTGCCATGGCTGAAGAGGAACATAGTACATCAGTTTCTACCACAGGACTCCCCCATTTAGAAAGATAGTGTAAGTAAAGATCATTAAAGCCTGTATTTTCATGCATAAAGCTTAGGCCCCACATCATCCATAGCTCATTGCATTAGGTTTATAAAGGAAAAGTAACTCGATTTGCCAGGCCTCAGAGAAAGTATCCTGTACTCCAAGAGTTATGGCTGTTGTGCTGAGAAGTGTGCATTGCTCCCTTCATAACGCATGGCCAGTGGGGAAAAGCAGTACCTTTTACTTGACTAACAGAGTTGAAGAATAGGCAGCCTTTAAGGACACAAGCCATTCTTCCAACTTGAGCAAGAAACAGCACATTTCATACAGGGAAGACTGCATTTCATACAGGGTTAGAGACATTGCTAGGAAACTCCCTGATCTGGTGTGGCCCTCTGATTACTACACACTGTTAGTTATGCAGGTTGGCAGTGATGAGATCACAGACAAATGTCCAAAGGCCACCAAAAGGGACTTCAGGGCACTGGGGTGATTGGTTGAAGGATCGTGGCAGAGGTAGTGTTTTCCTCAGTCCTGTCAGTGGCAGGGAAGAGCACTGAAAGGAACAGGAAAACTCACCTGATTAACAGGTGGCTCAGAGGCTGGGGCCATTGGTGGAGTATTGATTTTTTTGATCATGGGGAGGTTTACACGGCACCAGGCCTGCTGGCAATGGCTGAAGTCCTGCTGTCTCAAAGGGGGAAAAGGATTCTTGCCCACGAGTTAGTGAGGCTCATCGAGAGGGCTTTAAACTAGGTTTGGGGAAGGGGGTATAACCCGGCTCACTAGAGATGAGCCCAGGCATGGCATGCCAATGTTGGGGGTGAGATTGATAGCCCGGCTCTAGTGCATCTACACCAATGCACACAGCATGGGTAATAAACAGGAGGAGCTGGAAGCCATTGTACAGCAGGACAGCTATGACTTGGTCACCTGGTCACTTGGTGGCGGGATGACTCTGGAGTGCTGGATGGATAGCTATAAGCTCTTCAGAAGGGATAGGCGAGGAAAGAGAGGCGGTGGGGTGGCTCTGTATGTTAGGAACTGCTGCGATTGTATAGAGCTCAACGATTGCGATGACAAGGTCGAATGCTATGGGTAAAGATGAGGGGGAAAGCCGACATGGAAGACATGCTTCTTGGAGTGTTTTATAGACCAACCAGCCAGGATGAAGAGGTAGAGGAAGTTTTCTACAAGAGGCTGGCAGAAGTCTTACAATCGGTAGCCCTTGTTCTCATGGGGGACTTTAACTTAGTGGACATCTGCTGGACATACAACACAGAGAGGAAACAGTCTAGGAGGTTCCTGGAGTGTGTGGAAGACCACTTCTTGATGCAGCTGGTAAGTGAGCCTACCAGGGGAGGTGCCTCGCTGGAGCTGCTGTTTACTAACAGAGAAGGACTGGTGGGAGGTGTAGTGGTCAGAGACCATCTTGGGCTTAGTGACCATGAAATGATAAGAGTTCTTGGTTTGTGTTGAAGTAAAGAGGGAGGTCAGCAAAATCACCACCATGGAACTTTGGAGGGGAGATTTTGGCCTGTTCAGGATGCTGGTTAAGAGCGTCCCCTGGGAGAGAGTCCTGAAGGACAAAGGGGTCCAGGAAGGCTGCACATTGTTCAAGGAGGAAGTCTTAAAGGCACAGGAGCAGGCTGTCCCCATGTGCTGCAAGACGAACCAGTGGGAAAGAAGACTGGCCTGGCTAATAGGGAGACTTTGCTGAGACTCAGGAAAAAAAGGAGGGTCTAGCACCTGTGGAAGAAAAGGCAGGCGACTCAAGAGGAATACAGGGGTCTCATTAGGTCATGCGGAGAGGAAATTAGGAAGACAAAAGCCGAGCTAGAACTCATAGAATCATAGAATCATAGAAAGTTTTGGGTTGGAAGGGACCCCTAGAGGTCATCTAGTCCAACCCCCTGCAGCAAGCAGGGACACTGCTAACCAGATCAGGTTGCTCAGAGCCCTGTCCAGCCTGGTCTTGAATGTTTCCAGGGATGGGGCCTCCACTACCTCTCTGGGCAACCCGTTCCAGTGTTTCACCACCCTCATTGTCAAGAACTTCTTCCTTATATCCAGCCTAAACCTACCCTGTTTTAGTTTAAAATCATTACCCCTCGTCCTGTCACTGCTGTCTCTACTAAAAAGATTGTCCCCATCTTTCCTATAGGCTCTCTTTAAGTACTGAAATGCTGTAATCAGGTCTCCCCGCAGCCTTCTCTTCTCCAGGCTGAACAACCCCAACTCTCTCAGCCTGTCCTCATAGGAGAGGTGCTCCAGTCCTCGGATCATTTTTGTAGCCCTCCTGTGGACCTGCTCCAACAGTTCCATGTCCTTCTTGTGCTGAGGGCTCCAGAGCTGAACGCAGTACTCCAGGTGAGGTCTCACCAGAACAGAGAAGAGGGACAGAATCACCTCTCTCGACCTGCTGGCCACGCTTCTCTTGATGCAGCCCAGGACACAGTTGGCCTTTTGGGCTGCCAGCACACATTGCCAGCTCATGTCCAGCCTTTCGTCTATCAGTACCCCCAAGTCCCTCTCAGCAGGGCTGCTCTCGATCCTTTCATCCCCCAGCCTGTATTGATAGTGGGGATT
>Ga0065711_1046614_pt1 | contig 12794 bp, 5 predicted proteins | sample Hoacrofraction12_FD_59098 | JGI IMG/M metagenome (GOLD analysis project Ga0065711, IMG submission 59098) | Hoatzin crop microbial communities from Cojedes, Venezuela - Epithelial fraction 12 v2 (version 2) | ecosystem: Host-associated > Birds > Digestive system > Esophagus > Crop | place...
CCCGAGTTATTTTCAAATGTTTTATGCATTTCCATATAGCAGTTTCATTGTTTTCCCTCCTTGACAGCCTCCCTGTGACTCCATGACTGCAGCTCTCACTGTGTCATCCTCCCAGTGAATAAGGGCACAAGTCCTGGCTGTCCTAAAGCCGCCAGTTGGAGGCTTTGCAGTTCTGCCACCTTCTTCCCCAGCCAAATTGTGCAGTCATGAGCACGTGGGGCCTGCTTCTGGCACAGACACTTGAAGTAGATGGGAGGCTTCTGCTACCAAAATAGCTGTTGATTTATTAAAGTATGAAAAATCTATATGTCAGATAACTATGGTCAATATTTGTGATCTAACATGAGGTTCTTGAATTCATGTTTACACCTCTTGACAAAGATGTTGTCTTTGGCGTGGGACAGGGGTACCAGAGGTTAATAGTACCCTAAGATAAGAGTCCTTATTCACTTACTCCAGAGGCTCCTACTAAAAGATTCAGAAAAAATTACTACGTAAAAATTCTTTCTCGCTACAGAACACAGAGCTGTTCTGAGTGACTTTACTGATGGACATCATTGCCTACTCTGATAAGCCTGAGTAGGTAAGGGAGTGAGCTGGGTGTTGCTCTGCTTTGCATCTCCATTACATCCATGGCAGCTGAGTTGTGACCACGGTTCAGGATAGGCAGGGCTCAGTCAGGCTAGAGAGGGGTTGTGCAGTGAAGCCTGAGGAGGGAGAGGGTATCAGTCTGTTTTCTGACCATGTCGTCCTCTCCTGAACTTGGTACTCCTCTATCCTGAATCCTTGTTCAACTTAGTGAACTGGTGGCGTGAGGATACCCAGCTCCCAACCCTCTTCCCATGTCCTTTAACACTAACTGTCCCACAAGTGACCAGCTGAAGAACATAAATATCGTAGAGGACATTTTATGCTGGGTGTAGCACAAACCATAGATACTCATCAGGTGTTTCTGGATCAGTCATGTAAGGGATGATCCAGGGTTGAGTGGGAGCATTTTTTTAAGCTCTCTCTTGAGTTAAAGAATTCAAACGGGAATTCTCCTGCATACTAGGCAAAAGAATTGACCTCACGGTTAAACTTTTTTTTGTGTTTATCTAAATCTGCCTTGTGCCTGATTCAAACCATCAAATACTGATATACCTTTTTCTTAAAAATGATACAGGCAAGTACTATCAGAACTTGTTCCTATACATCCACTTAGAGACTGTAAACAAACTACCTTAAATAAGCAGATAAAGCATCCCCATCTGTCATGGAGGGATGTGTTTTACGGTTCTTATATTATTCCTGTATCTTGCTTCAAAACCTTTTCCAGCTGATCAGCATCCTTTCTTCAGATGCGTGTATTTGGTTTCCTCTCATCATCTCTAAATATTTTTCCACGTCCCTGCAGTCCTGGAGACACTCCTGCTTTGGAAGCTCTTGTGCTAGATATATGACTTTGCACCTGACTGTAGTCAGACACAGGTTGTTCTGATAAGCCCACCTTACGAAGCTCTCCAGATGGATCTTTATAACTACCATGTCCCATCATTATTCATTTCTCTGCCGATTCTTCTGTGACACAATGGATTCTCTATTTTTCTTTTAGCTAATTGATAGAACTATTGAGCAGTTTTGCACCCAAAACAGATTTCTTAGGTGCTCAGTAGAATAACTCACGTATGATGATAACTCCCCATTTACAATTACTTTTTTATGATATATCCATTGAGTGGGTATTGAATTTGTTTAATAAGGGCAACATTGATTTGTGTAGTGCTATTTTTTATCAAATGCCAGAAGAGACAAAGTCAGCTGCCTTACATAAACCTAAAAGTATTGTATCAGTACCAGTGACTGTATCAACCAAATTTGTAAATGCATCAAAAACAACATTAAGGTTTTTGGTGGGACAAGATATTCCACATTGTTGCATTGTTTGGTATCAATCATACCACCTTCTTTTTATACTTCACCGACTGCTTCGCAGTTTCACGGAACTAATGCCAGGCTAAGCAGCCCAAAAGCCACACAGTATGCTATTTAGCTTTGTAAATATTTGCACACCATCAGGTTATTTTCTCCAGTGAGCTAGAATTGTCCTGGTATTCTGAAGTTTATTAAACAGAAATCAAAATTAAAGATTCAGCGTGGCAAACACCTTGCCTCACATTAGCTTGCTAAACCCTAGGACCTTGTGTAAATTAGTCACCTAGGCGTCTTCCATAGTCTGTGCTAAGAGGGCAGTTTGCCTGTTTGTAAGGTGTATTTCTGAGTGGGTGAGATTAAATGCCAGAGAATGAAATGTCCTATGGGGTGCCGTTCTGTTTCTTTGACTATGAAATGCATGAGGTAAGCAGTTTATTTCAACTTCTGGGTAGCTGGTCAACTGAGATGCTTGCCAGCCTCGGAAAAATTCCTCATTCCTGCTTTTCATAGTCTTGTTCCCAGACATGCATAATCATTTTCACTCATATGACCAGACCATGTGGGCTCTGAATACTTCGTAGTTAGGCATCCAGCTTCTCATTTTTATCCCACAAACTAACACAGATACACTGATACGTCTTTATTATATACCTCTGCTCAGATATTTTGGCGTCCAGGCAAGGCACTTGATCACTTGGGGACAGAGCCTGCGGTCTTTAACTGAAGGAAGGAGACGATATGGCTCTTCATTTGGGGCTATTCATACAAAGAACAGCCACAGACCTGTGGTCTGTACACATCGTGTGGCAGAGGCCAATGTGCAGCTCCTACATTGTTACCAGTGGCAGCATCAGGAAGTTAGAGGAGACATAGGAAAATTGTTTCAGTACAGTATAAAGCAAAAGGTAAATGAATAAAAAATGGTTGCAAAAATGTTGAGTTTTCCTGGATTGCTATTTCAAAAAAAGACATGTCCTTTTATCTGGATTTAAATTTCCCTGTGTTAATCAAATCCAGTAGCAATGGATTTAATAAATATAAAGGGTTTTTACAGTTTTCCAAACCTATATAACAGTATAAGAAATGTCCTGCTGGGTCAGACTAATGGTCCACCTAGCTTACTTTTCTGCTTCCAGCAGTGCCAACTGGAGACTGTATTTAGGGAAAGCACATGAGTATTTGATAAAAAGAGGTATCATAAAAATCAGCATTGCCCTTATTAGCCAAATCTGGTTCTTTGTGGGACATCTTGGGGAGGAAACTACTGAGGCAGTTGCTCTCCTACTTGCAGTTGGGATAGCTCCTTGTGGACAGTTTAGAAAGCACAGGACAGTCTCTTTTTGTGCAGTTGTCTTCCAAGATGTTGTTCCTGTGCTTTTGGGATTTGTTACATAGACACATCCTCATAACAGCATATAAAAGATGGCAGAACTGACCCCTCAACAATTTCAGAAATCAGACTTAGAAAATGAACAGCAATGTTAGTATTTGAAAATGTATCGTTATTTTAGTCCTTGACTTTTGATGTATGGATGCTTAGCACCAGCTGGTGGCTATGGCTATGGTTGGTCCCTCTGTGCCTCTGCTTCCTGACTTTGAAATGCAGAGTGTAGTATCTGCCTCCTTCATTGGATATTGTCATTATAAATATTTTAAAGATTATGAGATGTTCAGATAGTGAGGAATAGGCTCTACCCAACAATCTAAACTGGAGATATATCAAATACAGAGATTTCAAAGAAGTGGCTGGAATCTCTTCTTAAAGGGGGAAAAAAATCACCGTCTGAGGAGGCTGTGAGGGCATTGGGAAAATGAGCAAAATGTGAGCATGACCATTACAAAATAAGAATGTAGAGACATCAGAAGAAAGATTAAAAGGAAGCTTTAAGCAGGACGTTTTCACAGATGTGGTTATAAGGGAATCACGTGGGAGTGGGAGAATTCTGCCCAGAGCTGGAAGACCCAATGTGGACAGTCATGTCTTTTCTGCTTTCAGATTCCAATGTCACCATTGACTGGCCATGTGGCTCTGAGTAAGTCGTACCGTGCATGAGGCACTGTCTTCTCCGTGACATAGGGGTAACAGGGGCCCTGACAGAGAGATGTGAGATTAGAGATGAGGAGATTACATTAATTGATGTCTGAAACATTGTAAACTCTTCATGGGGATATACTAGAGGAAGATCAAACATATCACCATTTGTTAGTTGCAACATTAACTAGAAAAATTTGGAAGAACAGGGACTGTCTGTTGTTATTTTAAGAACAGAATAGATGTTCTCATTGATGGAAGACAGAGAAGTGACACAGGGACAGTTGTTCTGGCTCAGGGGCATATCACCCGTCTGATCCCTGCAAGAGCTGTCTGGTATCCTTTTCCATAAAGCAGGGACAGAAACAGTTGTCATCCCCAGCTGTGCCTCAGTCCAGTCCTGGAGCCACCTGAAGATGAACAGCTTATTCAGCCTTGGACCACTCCTTTGAGAGGAAGAAGTGCCAGGTGTGATGTGGCTTTTGGAAGGTGGGAGCCACGGGAACTACACTGAGAACGGACAGTGCATTTCCCCCAGTCAGCAGGGAGACACTGCCCGTGGGCTCTGCCCTCCTGGGCAGCGTCAGAACAGGCAACACATGCTGGAAAGCGTGGTGAGGACATTGCAGGGCACCTGCACTGTTCAGAGTTCAACCAGCCTTTTTCTGGGTGGACTTCCATTCTCCCCTTCCTACTTTGAATAACCCAAGCATGCCTTCAGCTGCTGTGTTTCAAGAGATAAACCATAGACATCTGGCACCTGTATGAACCATCTCGCTGAACTGAAAGAACTAGAGTGCATCGTAAAGACCTTTAAGCAAACCTGCTCGTTGACAGATAATTCAGAGGCTGCCCTGGTGGCAGCCAGCAGTTCTTGGTCTAGGTTCTAGGAGCTTTCCTCTGCCTGTGACACAGTTGCTTCTTTGTCCCCTCCATTCCCATTGTAGCCATCTCGTGTTTAATATTTAAACTCTGTGTTTCTTGGGCAGGGCCCATTCTTTTCGTCTCTGTTTGCACACTGGCTAAGACAGTGGGGTACTAGTCCATGACCAGGACTACTGGGTACTATACTAATGATTATAATGGCAGTAATTAATAATGCTTTATTCTTTGATCTCTGGGCTTGCTCAGGCAGTCAGCTGCTGCAATTGTTCTCTGCCCTAGGGCTGAGTGTATAGTCAGGTTGCTTTTTCGGCTATCTGGTGGTTTGATCTCGTTGCCCCCTCCTATATGCTGACCCTGCCCTCAGACTGGCAGACTGGAGTCTCCTAAAATGGTTTTGAGGGCAGCTGGCCAGGCTGCCTTTGGATCTGCTTCTTCCATTTGGAATAGTTTATATTCCCTTATATGTTCTGCTGCTAGTGATACCTTTCTCGGTGTTCACACCAGCTCCTAAATAAGGTGTTCAAATTTCTCTGCTCTGCTGCTGCCTTATTGTGATACAGCAGTGTTTTTTACACTGATAAATATATGGTTTATTCATGGGTCACTTGTTACTTCCAAGTCCTGATACCCATACACAACTTCTGTTGGCTGACTGAGGATTTCAAGGGGAGAAATCTGAAGCAATAAGTGTCTCTGAATGACTAGCCTGAACATCTCAGGTGATCCGAGGAGGAAATCTGAGAAGATAAGATGGTATGGATTTGTGTTTCATCCATGCCTGTGCATTTTATGGGGCATGGACTACCAGGGAAGGTTGTATATGCAGTCCTGGAAAGGTCAGTGGAGATTGCATGAGTTCCCTGTGCAGCCCTGAGGGACAGAGGGAAACTCCCCAGACCCTGAGCAAATGGCTTCTCGAGAGCAAATGTCTTCTTCTCTTAGTGCTTAAATTCTGCTAATAACAGAAGTGATGAAAATACTAACCACAGCGAGAATGGGTGGATTATTTGCCTTGCTCTACCCCTTTTTTTACCTTTTTAAAAATCATTCTAAGGCCGTTACTGGTCCCTCAACAATTGAAGAGGCTCCCACCTAACTACCCTGCTAGGTAGCTGAACTGTATCCTGCAGATATCAGCCATGCCGCCAGGGTCTGAGTGGCATCACCGGGACAAGCCAGCTGAACATAATGTGGATATCTGAGGTCCTAAAGAGAAGCTAGAGATAGGTGCGGCCTCTTCTTCCCAGCAAGACCTCTAACACTTTCCCCAGAAGTGGAGTGGTGCCATCGGCTTGGAAGGCTTCTGCAGCTGTGATACCATTCAGATCCCTGTATACCAGTGTGCTGTTGGGAGGCAGAGTGTGAGGAGGTAAGAGTCTGGAAAAATGGGAACTGAAACCCTCTTGCCTTTATTCCAGACTCTGTCAAAAATTTCCAAGCCACCCAGAACAGCCTGAATATGCACAGGTCTAACATCTAAAGAGGAAACTAAACTAGTGACTCACTCCAAGAAGGCTGGACTAAGGCAGCAAAGTTGGAAACTTATCCCTTCATCAAAGCCACAGGAGACCAGGGGATGGCCTGGACTGGCAGGATTAGAAATACAAGGGTGTTAGAGAACGTGGCAAGAGACCTAATCCAGCTTTTGGTGACCTGCCTGAACAAACAGCTATGACAGAGAGCCAAGAAATATGATATTTGTGCTTGTGTGAGAACCAGCCCAGTGGAATGGTTATTATCATCTGCTGAATTGGACAGAGCATGGTGGAAAGTCAGGACAGATCTCTTCTAGCTGGAGAATGTGACCTATCAAAAAATGATTGATTGTTTCTTGGGACTTGCTGAATTTTCCAGGTTATTCAACATCACTTCAGCTGCAGTAGCAGAGAGGACAAAAACACTCTTGCAGAAAACTTGTCTGTTCACTTTGGAGTTCCAGAGCAGGTCATATCTGACAGAAGGCTTCATTTTTCTTGTGAGGGCTTTTGAGGCATTTGCAAGCACCTTGTTACATCCAGGTCCCATTTCGCTTGGGGAAAATATTTCCTGCACTGAAAACAATCAAAGATTTCCTTTCTGAATTCTTATACTCCCATCCCCTCCTCTTGGCAAAGAAACCAATACCTCTAGCAATGGATTCAGCCTTGCAGATGTACTGTGGGAAGAGAGCTGAGGCCCAAACATCTCACCCTGCCAGATCCTTGCTGGCTGGACTCCTTAAGTCTGCAAAAGAAGGGAGATCAACATAAAACATCTGAAAAGCAGAACTTGGAACAGTCAGCTTCTTCTGAATACTAAACGCCTGAGAGTTTCTTTTCCAAACAAGATTGGATAGTGCAGGGAAGAGCCAGAAACCTCCAGTTCCATTTTATTAGTGCGTTAGAAAGAATTACCCATTAGCTCATTCTTATCTTGCTGCTTCACTTAATGGATTTCAGATACACTCTAATGTCTACCCTGAGACGAATGCTGACCCCTTCTGATCCCTAGCCTGTCCTCCTGATCCTCTCCTTGCAGCTAGGAAAAGGGAGACATCTTCCTGCAGTCTTGGAAGAACTGAAAGATCCAAGTGCATTTAAATCCTGGTAGGCAAATGTTGTTAAAGGGCAGAATAAACCCTGATGCAGGTTACACCGTTGTGTGTAGAGCTGTTCGTTCTTGTGATGTATTGATGTTTCATTCTTATTTGCTTTTGTTTAGTGAAAGGTTCACAGTCCTTCCCTTTTCATAAAGGGACTGCGGTATTTATTGTGAACATTCAGACACCCTACTCAAGGGGACAGTTAATGAGCACGTAGTAAACAAGTAAGGGCCTGTGTAAACAAAAAATAAAGATAATTCTTTATTCACCTCGACCACAGAGTCCTGAGTCTCTGTAATCTTGGCAACCCCCAAGCTCAGAGTTCCTCCCTCCACCGGGATGAGACATTAGCTAGTGTATCAAGCAATTACATAGGGTATTTTTTTCTGCAGAGCTGTGACATCATGCCTGGCAGGTCCCCAAGGCACCAGATCCAATTACCTGAGTCACCAGCAAAGGGAAATTGCCAAGGGGCTGTCACTGAATTCAGCTCTGGTGAATGCAAGAGCAGAAAAAAACAAGTGAAATGGCTGACAGCAGACAGGGGGAGGGAGAGGGGAGGAAAGGAGCAGCAGCAGCAGTTCCTCATCAGACAGATGGAAGGAAAAATGGATGAGGAAAGGATGAAAGAAATCCAGGGAGAAGCAGCTACGAAAGACCCGTAGGGGAAACTCAGTAAGGGGAATTTCCAAGTATTCCCTCTGTCCCACGTAAGAGATGGTTGGAGCCATGAGATTGACACAGGTCAAATGCTTTTGGGAGGTTTTTTTGGTGTGTAATTCAAAAATTGATCTTCCCTGTCGATGGAACCAATGCTTTTTTCTTTTGTGATCCCTTCTGAAACCTCATTTGCTAATTTGCTGCGTTTTCCAGCTTTCTGTTAAAGCTGTTTTCAAGGACTGAGAAATGGACCTCCTCAGTGCTCGCTGTTCCCTGCCCTGGGTTATGTTCCCTTTGCAGCTGCAATATCTTCCTTGCCTGGAGGAATTTGCAAGGAGTACAAGGTTCCTCTGAAGCTGGCACGTGGAGCCTTGTTTTCATAACCAGGCCTCTGGAGGCTTCTGTTAATTACTTCACCAGAATTCTTATATATAGCAGCAAAATGAAATTCCCTCAACACAGGGAAGAAATGTAGGCCTCCGTTGCCTAAGAAGCCGGCACTGAAGTTGTGACTTCAACATGCACAGAAGTATACCAACCGATATCAAAACCCTGGCTTAACTAGGTTCCCTATGCAGATGACATTTGCAAAACAGGAGGCACTCACAGGGAGAATTTCACCTGCGTGCGGCAGAACCAGATACAGTGACAGAAGGAGGTTTCATGTGCTGGGCACAGGCAGTGCATGCACACAGAATTAGACAGAAACGCAAGCACGCGCAGATATACCCGGTAAGATGGAGAAAGAGAGTCCATAAACCACAGAAATACACACTGCTCACAAGCACAGATTGAAGTACTGTGCGCACACAAAAGCTATTAAGATGTAGATGCAGCCTCATTAATCTGGGCTGTTTTACAAACCTTATTCCCTAGCTTTCATAGGGGATTTAGGTGATAAATGAGGCCATTTTGGAATCTGGCAAAATGCCGCCTTCCTCAGAGCATACTACAGAATAAAATTCTTATATAATGTGTAAAGCACGGAGGGGAGGGGGCATCTCCAGGAAGGAACACATGTCTGGGCGTGTGTTTGCTTGTAAACTATCAGCTTTATCTCCGCTGCATTGCATTTGTGCAAGGATTCTGCGCGCCTGTGCCGTGGGGGGGTGTGGATGTGCTGCTGAGGCCGTGTGAACTGATTCATGCATCAGCTAGGAGGAGAAGGGACCTTTGAGTGTGGATCTTATACCTGCTCCCATCCCCGGGTTGGAAAACTTGCAACGGCTGACCTTCAGGGTCTACTACAAAGGTTATGGGTTAAGCGCGAATAAGGGCCTTAATTTATCATGGGTGGGTTGGGAGTTGTCTAGCAATAAAGATATCTTGTCAGCATCATGACCTTTGCTTTGTGTTTGTGAACTCCTACCACCGGTACCCTAGAGGTTTAGGAGAAATGAAGGATATGAGCAGATATATGGGTACGTGTATGATGTGACTATCTTGTTCATTAATTGTGGAGCCAAGTGCTGAAGTTATTTACATATATCTTTTCCTCTCCCCTCCTGCATTAATTTCAGAGTTATGAACACTCAGGAACTTAGCAATTAGTGTTTATCAAGACAGTCTCAGGCAGCATGGACCCTCAAGCAGCTTTGAATGGGTGCCGCTGACAGAATCTTCCATAAGCAAGTGATGATTTATTTCCTGTAGACTCGCACCCTTCTTCCCACATTGTATAGTAACCCATGTCATCTCTACATCTTTACAACACCCCATTTGGGTAGGAAACTGCACATACACAAGTTGTTTGTGTGCTGACTGGGCACCAGTACAGGCAGGCGTACACCAGCGTGTGCCACAGCTAGATCCTGCCCTCCTTTCCCTCTGTGGAGACACTGATTTGAATTGCACTACTTTATCCAGCCATTCATTTTCATTAAACTTATTGCATGAGATTTTTGCTGGGATTTAATTGCTTGAGAATTCTGTGAATTGGACTGCAACTCATCACAGTATTAAAAAAGTAACAAGGGAGAGAGGTGTGTAGGCAGCATGCTCACATAAGATTTCTTGCCTTGAGAAGGCAGTCTGAAGAAAAGTATTTACTTCTCTCACCAAGCAGAATTTACCTGGCCTGAGACTGAAGTTAGGCAAGATTCAGATCTCTAACACCAGCAGTCTTCGAGTCTGATATCTCCCTGCAGAGGAAAAAAAACCAAACAGCTTTATCCTATTGGAAAGCTATTGCCAATGAATTATGGTGGGGGAAAGAGTTGATTTATTTCTTTAAGGTTACCTCCCCCACCCCAGTTTTAGATAATCATTTCTATGTCTGAAATGTCTGACCTATATAATACCATAGTCTGTCTTTCCCCAGTTTTCTCTGGGCATACTCTCCTAACCGGATTTGTGGAGTGTATTTGCAGAACACAGAGGCACACCCAAGCTACCTTTCCTTGGGTTAATTCAGGTTAACCCACTGCTGCTGGAGAAATGTGATCCATAGGTAGCTGCCTCAACAGTTACCCGGTTCCCTGGAATTCCCGCTGCCTCTGCAGCAACTCGTTCTGCCGTGCTTCCCTTGTCCTGCTCCCCATGTGTGCTGGGCTAAAATTGGGCCTTCTCCATTTCTCTTGGTTGGGATCATGTTTGCCTGTGGCTGCAGCTGCAGCTGTGCGGCTGCCGGGTCTGAAGGCCGCGTCCCTCTCTTCTCACTTGTGCAAAATCTCTGTGTGAAAACGCGGAACATATTGAGGAGCAGCCCCAAAGGTAGTTCAAGTGCGCAGATCTGTGATATGTTCATATGCGCTGTGTACAGGATGGACTTAGTGCCCGGGTATATAGGGATGGTAGAACAAGGGGGAATGTTTTTTTAACTAAAAGCAGGTAGATTCAGACTAGGTGTAAGGAAGACATTTTTTACAATGAGGGTTGTGAAACACTGGCACAGGTTGCCCAGAGATGTTGTAGATGCCCCATCCCTAGAAACATTCAAGGTCAGGTTGGACAGGGCTCTGAGCAACCTCATCTAGTCGAAGGTATCCCTGCTCATTGCAGGGAGATTGGATTAGATGACCTGTAAAGGTCCCTTCCAACCCAAACTGTTCTATGTTTCTATGATTCTATGATGCTATATCAGCAGCCCGATTCCAGGAGGGACTGCAATATGGTGCAGAGATCCTGCAGCCCCTCTAATGGCCTGCCTTGGCTGCTGGGAGCAGTCTGGCTGCAGCAGCCCTGAGCTTGACTCACAAAGATTTGCTGGGCTTGCTTTGTCGTGTATAGGTTTGGTTTTGTTTTGAATCAGACTGTTTATTGCACATCTCTTCATTTGAATTCAGTGTCCTCAGTGCAACGGCATCTGGATCCTGAATAGGTCCTTGAGGTGTCGCTACTGCAACAATAATGCCAATAATAATAATAACAGCAAGGGGAGGATCACAAGTGCAGCACAAAGTACTTGCTTCCAGCCTTCGGATGGATCAATGCTCTGACCTTCAAAGTCAAGGCATATTTATCTACTGAAGATCTTTTTAGTACTTTTTTTGAATTTTAATGTGTTTTTATACTGCCCCTCTGCAACTCCAGCAATTCGGTTTGTGGTACCAGGGCTTCTGTGTGGCTCGGCAAGTAGAGGCATTCAAAATAGCCTCTGTAAAAGGTTTCAGAAAGCTTCACACTCTTTCTAAAATGGCTGCTCTGTAGCACGCGTATCTTAGAAGGAATAAGTGGCGATAGGTGTTAGAGATTTGCCTGCAGTACCCTGAATGATTCATTGACAACAGGGGTATGTGGGAGCGGGTGCAGAGAAAGCCAGGCAGCTCAGCCTGCCTGTGAGCCTGCTGTCAGGCGGGGAGCGCTGCGCCGCGTCCCTGGGCCCAAACCCTGCTTGCAGAATCCCAAGAGCGTGGCTGTTGGAGCCTGCTCCATCCTCCCCGGCCCAGGTGCCAGCCAGGCTGGTGGGTGTCACGTAAGCAGGACCTCGTCTGGGACGCATCTCGGGCAGACGGGCTGAGCTTCAGCTGGCCGCGGTGGCATGTCGCCGTCTGTGTCACGCCGATGCCTGAGCTGCAGAGTACGCTGGTCTCTCTCCTCTGTCTGCTCCTTCAGCTCAAGCGGCTTTTGAGACTCACGCTTTACATTTTGGAGACAGGCACTGTAATCCCGAGGGGGAGACAAAATGGCTGCCGTAGGTATTTGCATATATCCCTATTTATACGTGGCGTTTCAGGCGTGGATAATGTACAGTGCAATGCAACCTGTATGTGCATAAATGGAGCCTGCTTTCAGCTTCAGCGCGCACAGCAGCACGCACTCAGCCTTTTCTTCACAATAGTGCTGGTCCCTGGCTCTGGCCAGCGTGCAGTGCATTCCAGCGCGGAGTGAGATTTCACAGCTGAGCCCCCTGAGGTGGCCCTATTCTCCTGCCTCCTGTTGTTGCACAATAAGGGATGGGGTGTCTAACCGAGACTCCGGCTCTCATGTTGCTGGTGGGGGAGTGGAAACAGCAGCAGCGTGATTTCTAATAAAACATACCCCATGACCTGCTCTGTCCAAAGCTGGAAGCCGTTCCCCTGGGGCCTCCTCCCGTCCCTGTGTCGCTGGGCTAGCAGGGGGGCTCTTTGTGGTAGGCTTGGGACCCCCAAAGTGGATGGATTTTCCATGTTGCGTACACAAGCCTGCTTCCTCCTTTTAGAGGATGCAAAACATGTGCCAGGGGCTGGGTCTGCAGCGTTCCCAGGAAGACAGCGTACACGGCTGCATGTGTGGTGGGGGGTG
>Ga0065711_1008454_pt1 | contig 12793 bp, 9 predicted proteins | sample Hoacrofraction12_FD_59098 | JGI IMG/M metagenome (GOLD analysis project Ga0065711, IMG submission 59098) | Hoatzin crop microbial communities from Cojedes, Venezuela - Epithelial fraction 12 v2 (version 2) | ecosystem: Host-associated > Birds > Digestive system > Esophagus > Crop | place...
ACTGAAGCAAAGAAGGCATTCAGTAGCTCTGCCTTCTCCGCATCCTCCGTCACCAGGACACCCGCCTCATTCAGCAGCGGCCCCATGTTGTCCCTAGCCTTCCTTTTGCTCTCATTTTTACCAAAGCTGATTTTCAATCCCTCAGTCACAAGTATCACAGAGAAAGATATTTATCTGTAACGGAAGATACAGCTTTTCAGTACATCGCTTTCAGCACTCATGTAAAAGTGCCCAAAACATCAACTGTGATAAATGATACATTATCCTCAAGCCCACAGAATGCTCCAGGTTAATGTACGTGAGAAGTGGTGGCAGTGTTGTCCATGAATTGACATGAATTTGTCAATTCATGGACAACTCTTCCACACTACAAGAACCAAGCTTGGAAATACCCTCTGAATGCTACACTAATACAGCGGTTCCAGACACTGGGGAAGAACAAGCTCAAAAAAGCAGGCAAGCTCATATGCTCTTCCTGAAGACCACATCCCAATGCAATTGTTCGAAACCAAATACTGCACTATGGGTACCAATAGCCTGAGAAAGCAAGGCATTTCTTAAGTGGACACACACAAATCTTATTTCATTCTCCTTTCCCAAAACATATAGCAAACCCAAAGGGAATATATTCTTCCCTTTCTATTTCCACAAGTCACGGTGCTTCAGAACTCCTACTGGAGGCAAACAATCTTCACTGAGCGTATTCAGCATAGATGCCAGCTGGCAGCTTAGAAACCCAAAGATGCAGGTTATCTCCCAAAGAAAGAAAGTTCAAGAAACAACAGCTTTTTGGAACCAAATGAGTTATACATTCCTCCTGGTCCTTTTCCAAGGTCCTTGTTTTTTTCCCCATTACTTGAAGAGGAATGGATTTCAGGCAAGAGCGATAAAAACCCTTTCCTCAGATTCCAGCAAATGAAAGGTATTTATATCAATGAGAAGCTCGCAATGGCTCCCTTCCCTCCTGCTGACCTCAGTACAAACAATCTTCTATATTCAGTTTGCACGTATCCACAATTTACAACCAGGAAAAGGCCCAGCAGAGCCTTCCAGCCACTCCAGGGAGCGTGAGTCAGAAGAGAAACACAATCTCTGAGGCTCCATATCTAAGATACTGGAAGTACAAGACTGCCAAGTATACCTTCCGACACCGGGATGCCTGAACACTGACTTTAAAGAAAAAACATCTGCAACCTACAGACCGCATCTTAAGTCATGAGAAAGTTAAGAGTTTAATCACATGTGATTATCGTCAAAAAATTCCAGGGGAGTTTTACTATACTATGTTCTTATTTAAAGACATTTAATCACATTCAGTGTATTTTTCTGTTGGCAGATACAGAAAAGCCATAGCAAACAGACCTGCTAAGCTAGTTCCACACTGTTTTTTGTCATCAAAACAGCAATACTTCCCCTACCTGGCAATCCTTTTCCCCACCACCGTCTCAGTCCTTCATCTTAAACATGTGTTGGGAAGTGATCCCCTAGATACAACTCTGAACTGCTCCATCTCCTTCAAATTCCACTCTAAATCCATGCTAATTTGACTTACTACTTTCATGACAAGTGGAATGTTAGTTAGGTATCCACACACAAAAAGTAATACAGTATTTTACATTATACAGGTCAAGCTGTGCGTGAATACCAGTACCTGAAGTCATCCATTGTTTCTTGTATCATATTCTGAATGAAGTTTATTTGGATTGATGTCAGAGGTGCATTTGGTCTGGTGCTCCCAATGGTTTCTACTATTTTTTCTGACAATGAACTGGCAACTCCAGCAGTGACAGGTGATGTTATCTTTGGAGCTTTACAAATAAAAATGAAGGCAAATTAAAAAAAAAAAAAAAAAAATCAGCATGATGGAGCACAAGATAATTTTTTCAATTTGTCTTGAGGCTTGTCAATATTTTGTCTCAAACATAACCAAGTAAAAAATTTACAATGAGTCTTTTCAGAGGCAACTAAAGATGTTCTAGGAGGGCTAATTGGATTTACAGAATAATCAAGATTGGATGTTCTGTTTTAACGCTAAAGCCATTTTATCAGGTTTCACATCAGTCTGCAATCAACCACGCCTAATCAACATGATCAACTTACTTATTGAGGTAGTACCATTTACTGGTAGATCATATGCAGGATGGGCCTGAATATTCTTCACTAGTCTCTCATTTGTATCAGGAGTCTTTACAGCACTGGACGATGGTGGAGGACTTAAAGTTACAGATTCTGTGCTTGATGAGCTCGATTTTGAAAGCTGACAATAATAATTTAAAAAAAAAAAGATGAACTATACTTACTACAATTATCTAATTGCACTAAAAGACTTAAGTTTTCAGGAATGCACTTTCAAACATTTTTGGTTTTTGGGAATCTACTCACAAATATATGCTTTTCGTTTTCTAGCAAGACATCTTAAAAATTGTTTGCTAAAATATTCAAAATTGCCTCAAGTGCAAATGCACAGAAAAGAGTGCAAAAGGCAGGGGCCTCTTAATTTTCACATCAAACATTTTGTGGCAAAGTTATAAACATCATTCCTAGCAACCTCAGACTTCTCAAAAGCAATACAAAAGGAGCAAGGATCTCAGCAGCAGCATATCAAAGACGACTCAAGAAGGAAGAAGAGGGAGATGGAGAATAAGGAAAGAAGAGAGGGTGGAATTGACCTAATAAACGACAAACAATCATACTGGAGCAACCAACTAGTGATCATTCTTGACATTCTAGAAAAATTAAAATATTCCTCAGGCCAGCCCAGTTTTGTTTCGTGTGAACTTTTGTAACCTGAGCTTATTTAAAGAGACACATACATTTATCTTGCACTGCTGAAGGCCAACGCACTTAAACTGAACATTTTACAGATTTGGGTCAATGGTGTGCACAGTTGCAAAACAAGATTAGCTGGGATGCTGTTAAGGGTTATTTCTTCAAGTAGTAGTATTCTGTCAAGATTTTAAAAAGACCACTCATATCAAGAATTAGTATAGTATACCTGCTTTAAGACTTCTTTAGGTTCTTGTTTTCCAAGATTTATTTTCTTAGCGTCAGTTTCTGGATGTCCTTCCTCTTGTTTAGTTTGAGATCCCACAAGTGCATGTAATGGGCTAGACCGTATCCCTTGTGCACTACCACCCACTGGGTTTCTTTTTACTGGTAAGGCACTGGGGAGCTGTGGGAGAAAATCTAAACCCAAAAGGTAGGACTGAAAATCTAGACCTAAAAAGGAAAAGGGAAGGGTGAAACACACAAGTCAAAAAACCACACACACACACCCCAAATCAAATCCACACAAAACAAATAAACAAAACAAAAAAAAAAATCACCAAAAATGCACCCCCCAAAAACTAAATCCTTAAATCCAACTTAAACTGTCACTGTCCTTATGAAAGTAATAAAGCCTCCATATATCACCATAAATTGCATAAAGGAGAAACAAAATCACCTTAGAACCATACTTTTGGATTTCCTGTTACCACGTTGTGTCTTAGCACCTCAATGTGTTAGACAATTTCCAGAAAAGTTCGTTTGTTTCAGTGTCTGTTTTCATCATGTGTTTATTTTCAATGGTATGACACCATTAGCACCTAAAAATAATGCTAGGCCTCCAAAGGCCTACCACTGACAAAGAAAAATATACTGAAAGTATGTTTACCATCTCCTTTTCCTTGAGAATCTTCCTTGGCTTTACTTGCAATAATATCTACAAAGTACCAGAACATAGACAAATTAAGTGTTTATTAAATGAAGCCTACATCAATATTCATATAATTGCATCGAGTTCATAATCAAAAACAAATTAAAATACCAAGTAGGTACAGTGGTTGGTAACACACAAATGTCAAAATGCCATGCTATATGCAGATGAATGACACTCTGAAATTTCAGTATTAGCAACTTACCATCTCTGACTGGAGAAAACACATCTCCTAAACTACTTCGACCCAAATCATCAAAATTATTTAAATCAGCACTTTTCCCATGATCTGTTTCTTTAGATGGAATCACATCCAAGCTGCAACTATGGGGAAAGCCTTAAAAGGACAATAACATCCAGTTAGTAATTGATGTTTTCCAAAAACAGCATATCTAAATCACATCTATTAGCTATCCCTAAACAATCTCACAGCAAGCATGATGCCTGGTAAGTCCAGCAAGCACTTCAGAACCTTCTACAGATTTCAGTTAGAGGGTCAACTTCAACTTCCTCATTTGGACTGTCATTGCATGTGAATATAACTAAAAGCTAAGATTCTTACTAACAAAAATAAGATACAGCTGGGACCCTTTCCTCTTTTTAAGCAGCAGAGTTGTCAAACTGGAGAATGCACTCATTTTCAGATAAATCTAAGTGATGGATGCAGCAAATTTATGGTGTACCAGGTGTAATGAAAACTAGTGAATGCACCTTCCGCTAAGAAGGTGATCGCATTCAGAGGGTCAAAAATTAAATTTATTCTGCAAGAAGAGACATCTGCTTCACTGGGGCCATTAAGCATTTGAAGGGAATCTCTCTGAAACATCTACTTTAAAGCTTACCTGATATTAGGATATTCTCTGCTTATTTCTAATATTAGGAAATAGAGCGGGGTTACAGTTGCAGACAAAAGCAGCTTATTCTTAGACCTATCCCCACTCCGCCCTCAAGTCCCATCCCTGACCCAATCTGGGGGAAAAAAGTTAGCTTTCATATGCATGGTAGCAAGAACAGTTGTCTGAGGAATGGAAGCACATCTTAAGTCCAAAAAAACCCAGTAATTATTCAAACTACAGGTTTTAGATGAGGAACACACGGAGAAGTGAATTGGAACTGCTAAGACAACCACCTGAGTAACTTTCACAGTTTAGTATGTTTGAAAACCAGATCAGCACCATAAGCAAGCTGCTATTCTGCTCTCACTGAACTCCTAACTCTAAAGTGCCTGAAGTCTGCTTGTGTAAGTTAAGATCGAGACAAACAGCATTAGTGCTGTGCAATCCATAAATAAATCTCCTACAAATAAATCACCTGTACATACAAAAGCTTTACTTTGTACCTACTTCAATTAAAAAAACAAAACAAACCACTGTTCATAAAACCTGGAACTATTTCTCTATGCGGGATTACTTGTTCAAGTGATCCAAATGTGACTGGATGACTACAATTAATCATGCCCAAGTATTTATATAAACTGGGACTTGAGTTAGGTTTAAGATTTCACTTTAAAATGTATTAATACAGCACATCTTCCACGCCTTCAGATATGTCAGTTGTGAGACATACATAGGATTGCATTTCCTACTTGAGTAAATACTCAGTGTACTGAGTCAAACTAGAAGTGCGGTAGCAACCTGTGCCAGAATCTACAGAGGATATACATGGAAAAAGCATAATATAAAATAGGGCAAAATGTCTTTTGTATATCTTTACCCATTCCCAGTAATCTAAATGTAGCAATTACCTAAACCAGAGGACAGCTGTTAAATAGAAGTTCATGGGAAGCCAGCTCAAAGTACATCCAAACTTCTCATCACATTCTGACTTCATTTATACTATTCCTGTGACAAAAAGCCCCAGGCCATTTATAAGCTGTATGAAAGATGTTTTTTGTTTGTTTAAATATGCTATCAGAAGACTTTACTGAATGCCCCTTACTTCTCCAAAGTTGAACCCCATAATCAGGGTCTAGAAGAGTTTCCATAGAACAAATGCAGTTTGTCTCTCATCCATTCCCATAATTAAGTCTAACTTGAAAGAACGTATTCTTCTGAAGTGTACAGAGGTCTCTACTTCCAAAATCACCATTCAGTTTAATGAAAAATATTTGGTTTATTGGGTAAGCCTTTATTTTCCTAAAACATTTATTTATTATGCATGGTCCCATTTAAGAGGTAACAGCCATTACATCTTCAAATAAAGATAATAAATCACATATTTTAACTGAAATAAAATTTTCTACACCATTCAGTAACGTTGATTAGCACCACTTCTTGCATACGTAGCAAGCCTTCTACTTTACCTTGTACTTCACTGCCTCCCCAAGGGAGGTCATTAACACACATCCCTATGGACTGCAGTGGCTTATTGCCTAATTACTGTTGCTAAATGTATTTCTCCTTATTTAAAAAGGGAGGGAAAAAGTGCTGCTGCATTAAAATGGATTGAGGATTTTTTTCAAGAATCAAACGAACAGTGATACCGATTTGACCATATTTTCAGAACTCTTGAATTAAATAAAATTTTAAGGGTACATTTCACACAGTGGCAGAATTTTAGAATAATGCTCAGAATTCTTATAAAGAACTTGTTAATTTCAGAAGCATAAATAGCAAGAACAGTTATACAACTAATCATACTTGCAACTATATTTAACATCTTTCCTCCCATGTGATACTGGAATCATGCCTCATACAAAAATACAGTTCAGTTCTCACTTGGTTTTTTGGACTAGGTTATTTTTTTTGTGTTTTGTTTGTTTTTCAGATGAGGTCTGTTACTCCTGTTTATTAACAGAATTAACAAACCATTAGCTCTGCATTCCATACAGACATTGTGTCAGAAAATATATTATGTACATAAGGATAATCTACAAGTCAGAATGCAAGAGACAGCCCCACAGTATCACCGGAGTTTTCTCCTTTAAAGTCTGAAGCAAAAGTACATATTTAAATCCAGAATTTTAGACTTCACACGTCTAAAGCTTGTGGTAGGACCCAAATCACTTCCCACAGTCTCACAGTATGTCTAATGCAGTAGGGGAGGGAAAAGAAGGCGCAGATGTGCGGGAACATACACATAGTTCTTTCACAACAATGCCCTTCACTTGGTGAAATTTTCATACTGTAATGATCAAGGCATGAAATACTCCTTCCATTTTCTACATCATGCCAAATATGATTATAAGAGTAGGAAGACGACACTACCTGTTTTCTCCTGAAGAACCTCTCCTCCCTTATTCTCATTTGGCAATGTCACATGAGGTGAAACTGTTGCTGATGCTTGAGAGGCAACATTTTTGATGCCAGTATTTTGAAATCCTCCAAGATTACTGCCAGCTTTGACTTCTACTCCTTTGGATACAGGTTTATTTGAAGAACCCATAAGGTTAGACTGAAGAAAAAAATTGAACAAATTAAAACAAGTTATTATTCCTTCAGCTAAAAGTAAAAATATAAGCCAATATTCTTTCTGCTTCAAAACACTAAAAAAAAAAAAAAATCAGTTCTAGTTGCAAAGGTTGCCTAGGAGATATGCCTTTACAAATAAAAAAAAAATCTTAATGTAACTTCAAAGAACGTGGGAAACATCTGTATTGTATGAATACTGTTTGACCTGCAAAAGAATAGCAACAGAGCTTAAGGTAACAATGGAGTGATCTGGCATGAGCTAACTGTGATCCTAGGCTTAGGCATAGGAAAAATAAGAGATTACATTATTAGGGACTCCAAATTGTAGAGGAATAGTCAACCACTAGCAGCAAGTGCGCTGGAAGAACAGGAAGGTCTCAGAGTGCTAAAGAATTCACTTCAAAGGTTCTCTCCATCTCCACTGAATGGACATGTGGGGTTTCTGGATACAGCAGAGCCCAATTAGGTCTTGGAAGAACTTCCTAAGCCTTCTCTGTTATTTAATCAACTTCTCCACTGTTTATATGTGCCTGCAAAAGACCATATATAGGACCATGCAAAATACCAAGAACAGGCAGCTGTGTCTCTTTCCCCCAGGTGGAAGGGCCACCACAGATCCTTCTGCTACTGCCTACAAAAGGTGCCATAAACTGATCGGCAATGGCAGCATACTCACACCACGAAATATAAGGCTAAAGTTTCGCTCATTTCTACACTGAGGTGAGGAGTGTGGGGAATTCCACATTAAACCTCCCTAAAATGGAACTTTAGACTGAGCAGTTTGTAAGTTCTGTGTTGGTATGAACCACTTTCGCTGGCATCTATAATGATTAAAAACTGAATGCTAACATTTTTTTAGAACTTAAACTTATGCTATGCTTTCACTAATCTGCATATTGAGCAACAAAAAGGAAAATTTTTTTACCTTGGAAAACGTGCTGCTGAACTGAAGACGTATGCATTTCACACAGCCTTTGTGTGCAATAACTGTTTTCACTGGTGATGTCAGTTGTCTTAAGTCATACTGGCAGATTTTTCCCCGGGAACATCCTATAGCCAAAGTAGTACCATCAGGCATGAAGTCTACCGTTGTCAGAGGAAAATCAGCTACTATTGTTGTCAGTAACCTTCAAACAGGAGAAAGGACAGGATAAAGAAGCTTTTAGAGTTCAAAAGTTAGACTTTTCAAAACAGAGTACCTAAAAAAAAAATATAAAAGCTTTCATAATTCAGCTACAGGTCCATAGTTCCAATTCCCCAGTGCCAAGTAAATTCAGTGAAATATCTTACAGAACAGTGGCTTAGGCTTATTCCATTAAAATGGAACTTAAGACTGAGCAGTTTATAAGTTCTGTGTTGGTATGAACCACTTTCGTTGGCATCTATAATGCTTAAAAACTGAACGCTAACATTTTTTTAGAACTTAAAACTTATGCCATGCTTTCACTAATCTGCATATTGAGCAACAAAAAGGAAAATTTGTGTTCATGCTTAACAAATGAAAGACTGTACACGCCCCAAAAGATTTACCAGGATAGGATCAAACTGCCTTCGTAACAGCAGTTCTGACACCAACATTATTTACTGGTATCATCATATCCAGCAGCAATCATACACATACATACTCTAGCATCCCAAGCCTATCAACTCGAGCCTTCTCACAATTCTAGGAAGAACTTCAGGTCCTAGTTTGCATTCTTATACTACACCCCCTCCAAACTAGAGCCAGAGCCAGACTCCTGCTTTTATTCAGCTCGAGTGGAAGTACAACCCACACTAGAACCAAAGTCCCACGACACCACTCGCCATCTTACCCTCTCACCACACAGCCCCACCACCAATGTCCCATTCTTCCTGCTTTTTCAATCAATACACTCCCATATTTAAGGCTCACTACCACAGCAACGCTGTGCCCCTTACCACAACTACGTCTTGTCTTGAACCAGAAAAGCCCGCAAGCTAAGCTCAGGTGGCTGCAGGTCTCCACAGCCTGTACTGCCCCTCGCAGAAGCTAACTGCTCTCTATCAGTACAAAAAGCCCATACACAAGCACTTGGGAGAGGTCACTTGCATGTACCACCTCTGTTAGTTCCCACATGCCTTGGGTTTTTTGATTGTCTGTCTGGGGATTTTTGTTTGTTTTTTAAATAAACAAGCAGAAAGGACTATGGGACAGGTTCTCCAGTAGCAATATGCCAACCACTTCAACCACTCTGAATGCAGTCTGAATTAAATATTTCGTGGCATAGCTAGGCATGCTTTTTTATTAAAACAAAAAAAAAAAAAAAAACAACTAACAAGGATCCTTCTAAAATCAAAAGGTCTTTCATATACTCACTTTTTACTTGAAGTGTCATAGAGAATAATTCTTTTATCCAAACCTACAGTTACAAGCAGCAGCTTATTGACTGGAGAAAAGCAGATTTCTGAAGCTGGTGCTTTATGAGTATTTTCAAAATTATGGTATGGGTTCTGGCTATTTACATCCCACAGAGTTACATTTCCACTGTCAGAAACACTGCCCAGCAACGATTTCTTAAAGGATGAATATTTCAAGTGTCGAATAGGCTGTAAAACAGACATAAAAAAATGAATTGTAATACCACTACTAAACACCATATGAAATCATTTCCTAAACACACAAACACATTAGGAATATAGATGTTGCATTAAGTTCAAGTAGTTTATAGAGGCTGGCCGCTCTAAAAAAATAAAAGACAAAAAAAAAAGCGTTAATTTTGTTCATTTCACATTACAATGCCATTTTTGCTGTCAGGAGGGCAGATTTTTTTTATTCTGTATCAGTATGGAGTACCGTATGAGCTGATCAGCAAAACAAAGAACAAGAAAAAAAAAGCATCTAGAAAAGTTTCTTGATTTTTCAGCAAGTATCATGCCATCATACACACTACAAAAAAACCACACCACATCTAAAACTGAAGGAGTGAAAAGCTCCATTATGTCACGGATTGGTGTCTGTTTCAGTTATTGCTGAGCAGTGCTTACACAGAGCCAAGGCCTTTTTCTGCTTCTCAGCTTCTCGCACCACCCAACCAGAGCGGGCTGGGGGTGCACAAGTTGGGAGCACACACACAGCCGGGACAGCTGACCCCAGCTGACCAAAGGGATATCCCTTACCTTATGATGTCATGCTCACAATAAAAAGCTGGTGGGAGAAGGAAGGGGGGAACGTTCAGAGCGATGATGTTTGTCTTCCCAAGTAACCATTACACATGATGGAGCCCTGCGTGCCGAGGGATGGCTGAACACCTGCCTGCTGATGGGAAGCAGCAAATGAATTCCTTGTTCTGCTTTGCTTCCGGGCGTGGCTTTTGCTTTACCTGTTAAACTGTCTTTTCCTCAGTTCATGAGTTTTCCCGCTTTTACCCTTCCACAGGAGGGAAGTGAGGGAGTAGCTGTCTGGTGCTTAGCTGCCAGCTGGGGTTAAGCCACAACAGTCTCCTGCCAAGAATGTTAAACTTAATTCCCCTCCACTGATTTTAAGCAATAAGCCAATCTCATAAGACACACAGACTCCAGAGTTAGGCAGGTATATGAGTCCTGCAGAAGAACAGACTTCACCCTGTGAGCTACGACCACAGAAGATGATAATGTGCCTGGCTTATCACATGAAGCCTTGCTATCACAGAACCACGTCATACAGGAACTTAAATTGCCTTTCAGAAGTAGGAAAGTATTTTGTTTCCACCGTATTGCTTCAGAGGATCTTTCAGAACCTCACTGCTCTAATACTAAATCACAATACTCAGTTTCCAGACTAATTTTATTTATGACCCATTCATGCTAATTCAATCCTATGACAAGCATGCCCTTACACTTAAATTGTTTCCCTGACTCCCCAGTGCTGCTTTTTCCTGTCTTAATAAACAGCCACTTTGTCTTCTTTTAGGCTTTATTTTGCTATAAACAATAAGCGAGACTTAGTCTCCTAAGACTGGTTTTCAGTACCATCACAGTCAGTCTCTTTGTAACTCTCCTGGTCTGAATCTTTCTTGAATATGGACAACCAAAATCTTGTATGATCATCAAAACATTTTGGTACTGCCTTTACAAAGGCAGTAACACTTTGTCCATTTCATACTGTAAATACTCATCCTGAAATACCCTAGACTGCTTTTTCTTTTTTGTGATCCAACCTAGTGTGGTTGCTCATTGTCATTTTATGATCAAGCAGCCCAAGTCCTTCTTTCCCTTGGGAATTTTTGAATCCCAGTCTAACACGAAAAGCCTCAGTTGTGACCTAAGTCTGGTATCTTGATTCCTATACTGTCATAGTTGTTCTCATGTCTATTATTTCAAACATTTTTAGATACTGTCACAATCCTCTCTCATAGACAATACCTTCCAACTGTCTCTCACCATAGGTCTACTCCTCATATCATAACCATTACTGAAAATTACATAAGCTTAACTATTGATAACACAAACAAATACTGTTCTTCCAGTATTACCTACTGTCTTCTTTCCTATAGCAAATTTCTTACCTACCCTCAATCCCTTTCTAAACCTCCATCCTCTCTAATTAGTTTTCTCACAAGGCACTGAATCAAGTGCTTTACTCAAGTCCAGACAGACGAGAGCCATGACATTTCATCTGTCTGAACATGCTCTCAAAAAGCTATTACATTATCGTAGTATAATCCACATCGCAATGCACTGTACTGGATTTTATTATATTTCTCTCTTTAACTTCATTTTAATGGAGATATTTGTTGGTTCATATGGCTCCAATGTAATTTCTAGCACTTGTACTGCCTGTCTCACTGGAAGCCTAATTGCTCCACAAAGAAGTAGCACCCTCAACTGCATATTCAAACAGGACAGAAGATGACTGTTTATAATTAATATGGTCCTCTCCTGGACATGATGGAGAGATTTTTATCAGCATTTTTCAGTTTATTTATATTAAAAAAAGAAATATTGAGACACTCGGGAATAACAGCTTCAATTACATACACGATCTACATGAGAAACGCATTGCCTATCCCTCACAGTTCTCTCACTTCCTCACCTCCAAACACCCTCCTTACTGCCCTGGCATCTGCTCGTGTTCCATTTTCTCCCTCCTCTGCCCTCCTGCCCACCAAGATTGCTCCCTCCTAGATCCCCTCAAACATCCATCCTAGCTCCCCTCAAACATCCCTCGCTATTCCACCAAGTCTCCCATTTTCTTTTCTCATTTTTCCTCCTAAACTCACAGGTCCAAGGTGAGTTCTCCAGTTTTTTTCATACACATGCCTTGCCCATATTACTTCTATTCCCCGCTTCTCATTGAAGTCATGGTGTTTCCTCAGAGAAACTTCACAGTTTAATTTCAGGTTGCCAGTAAAGGTGGTGCGAGGTGTGGGGAAGCCCCTGTTCACTCCTGACTTTCACTGAATTATGTTAGCAACAAACTTCACTTGCAACAATGCAATTGCAAGATCAGACTCAAGGAACAGAGGCACTTAAATCTGTGCACACTTTTATGAGACAGTCAAATGCATCATATTGGCGTCCCTGACAGTATGCTACATGTCCAAGTTTCAGATTCTTGCCCAGACAGCTAGAGGCATGAAACTCATTTCTGAAAGGCTGCTTGACAAGACAAAGTCAAAACATTTCTCCTCCCAGAAGTGAGTCATTTAATTTGAAGGTTTAAAAAAAAAAAAAAAAAAAAAAAAAA
>Ga0065711_1008455_pt1 | contig 12793 bp, 10 predicted proteins | sample Hoacrofraction12_FD_59098 | JGI IMG/M metagenome (GOLD analysis project Ga0065711, IMG submission 59098) | Hoatzin crop microbial communities from Cojedes, Venezuela - Epithelial fraction 12 v2 (version 2) | ecosystem: Host-associated > Birds > Digestive system > Esophagus > Crop | place...
CTTCGCTCCCAGGGAGGGAAGCGGGCGTCCCGCGGGCGGACGGAGGCTTCTGGCCCCAAACAGCCGCCCCGAGCGGGGCTGCCGTGCCCGGGCGGCTTGCACCCCTCCGCAGCGGCGGGATTGTGGCTCCCCGGCGTGGTTCCAGGCGTCTCGGGAGCAGCGGGCACCGCGCACGCTGGCTGCCGTCTGGGTTCTTGAGGGCGCTCCCCGGGGGGCTGTTCACCAGCTCTCGGGGGGCTGCTGGGCTGCCGGGCAGCCGGGCACTGCGACGTGAGGGTGCTTGAGTGGCAGCGGGGTCCGTGGGGGTGATTTGTGGGGTTACCGAGGGTGACTGGCAGCAGGGTCTGGCGAACTTGGGGTTACGTCGGGGTTACGTCGGGAGCTGGTGCGGTTAACGCCGCTCGGATGTGGACAGCAAAGACCCGGGCAGCGAGAAGATGTCAGCGCTGGCTGGATTTAAAAAAAACAAACAAACAACCTACGTTGTGAGTTACCGGACTCTCAGGTGTTTGGTTCAGACTGAGAAATCTAAGTTACAGAAGGGGTGGGTCTGTGCGTTGGGTAGTTACACAGAAGATGCTAGTACTTGTCTAAAAATAAATGCCATGTAGATATTCAGCCTTGACTGACTATAGGCGGATGATGCGTGCATTTGGTATGGAAATGTGTTAGTGGAAATTTTAAACACCAACATCTTTCATAAAAGAATAAAAAATAACTGGTGTTTACATATCTATAGGAAAAGGAAAACAAAGTCTGCTTTTCAGAACTTTTGAACTGGTAGATGATGTGTTTTGCCATGCTGTTGAGTGGCCAAGCTCAGGGTGATGCTGCAGGTGATCTCAACCAGGAGCAGACCCCTCCTCTGCCGTCCAAAAGCCAGATGAAACAGAAGGGAATCATAGTGTAGCTGAAGTTGGAAGGGAGCCCCATGCATGGTCAGCTCCGAGTTCAGACTCGGGTTGCTCAGGACTCTGTCCAGCTGAGTTTTGAGATCTTCCAAGAACGGAGAGTGCACAACCTCCATGGGCAAGCTGCATCCCTTGCCTGCATGTGCGAATGTACATCTCCTGGTACAAGGTTGGAACATCTTTTCTTTCAATTTGTGGCCTCTTCTGGTCCTGCCGTGCACCACTAGCGAGTCTCTTGGCTCTTCTTGGTGACCCTCGCATGCATATTGGCACGCAGGTGCTGGGTCCTCTCTGAGGTCACCTCTTTCCCGGGCTGACCCAGCCCCACTCCCCCAGCCTCCCCTCTCAGGACAAGTGCTCCAGCCCCGGAGCATCTTGGGGCCCTGTGCTCGACTGCCCCCAGTTTGTCAACACCTGTTTTGTGTTGGCAGGCACAAAACTGAACAGAGCATCTAGACGTGGCCAAATGAATGGCGAGAAAAGTGGGATTTAATGGTCTTTAATCTAAGCGTGAGTTCCTTTTTCTTCCAGGTACCTTGCTAGGTTGACTGTGCCAAACCAAAAGAAAATTGCTGTGTGGGGTTTGGTGTTCAGTTCTTACACCTGAAAAAAATGGAGGATGTTTTTTTCTGTATAATGTTTTGTATCAAGTTCTGTGCCTAAAATATTTGAAGTCTAATAAGGCTCCTGGAACGATAGGGTTGTAATTCCTATTACGAAATACATATTTTTTGATTTTTGGTCAGGGAACCAATCTTTCCGCTGCTGATAACATGTTGAGCTTGTGCTTTGGCACGTGGAAATACACGTGTATGTCACCTTCGTTAATCGCGGTCAGACTGTGTTTCAGAGAGCACAAACTTCTCTTCTTTGTGTAGCTTTCTACCACCCTTGTTTTTTAAAAAATGGAATAAACAAAGCCTTTAATGAACAGCCAAAAATACTCCATGTGTTTTTTAGTATGTTGAAGATTATGGTGGCATTTCTCAAAAGACATTGTTTAAAGTATTTTATTACGTGAACGGTAGGCTGTAATACATGGTTGCAAGAATGCTCTATAGGCTAAACAGAAGTATACTTTTAACAGGGATGATTTTCAAAATTTGAGATGCTTAATGAATGGCCATGGCTTTTGCTATGAGAGACATGGTTTGACACATAACTAGCACGACAGCTGTCCATTTGAAGACAGCTGTTTGTATGATACTCCAGTTTAAAAGTCATCTGATGTGCTGTTTTGCTACTTTTACGTTATTTTGTCAGGTAGCCGATACTCTTCCTTGCTGTTGGTTACATATTGTGAAGAGTGGTAGCCAATATGGCATAAAAAAATCTTAGCATAAAACCCAAACAAGCAGCCCGATTCCTTTAGACTTGAGGCTACGAGTGTGCGTTCTCCTGCCTCGATGAAGTTTGTGTTGCACTGCCTCTGTTCATAGGTGTCTGGGGTTGACGCAGGGGAGCCACATGAACTCCTCTGGTCTCTTTTTCCAGCAGAAGCTTGTAGAGTCTCTTTCCTGGATATGATAGCTACAAATTGGAGCATCTGCACAGAAGAAGGTGCAGTGAAAGAGAAGAATGAGAAAGGATGATAGTTGTCATCACGCCGTAGAAAGCTGCACCATGTTAAGAAACCAATTTTTAGTTGATCCCTTGGAAGTCATGTCCCTAAGAAGTTGTCATGTCTTGGATATTGAATGTTCTCCACCCAAGGGCAACTTTAAAAATGAAGATGATGACTTGGATTTGAACTCTGTAAGCAGGTAAGTCGGGTACAGGAGGACAAAGAAATCTTTGGGGTGTGATTGTTTAGCAGTCTTTCTCACAATGTGCGCTAGTCTGAATCTGAAGCTTTTGGTGTTGACTTGTCAAGACCAGACAAGTTACTTCAGTGCAGTTATGAGTTGACTAACACGTAAATGACAGCAGCTAGATTCTTGCCCAAAATGTGTCAGTGTAATCACCATGAAAAAAGAGGACATTTTTGCTGTGTATTACTTCCTCAGTTTCAAGAAACACTGATAATTTGGTGTTGGCCTTGGTATTGAGCATACTAGGACTGCTACCATCAGCAACACCGCTTGCTTTTACTACGTTCCTCTCCCCTGATTGAATTTAACTCAGCTCATCTTCATCGACGTACTAAATAAGTGAAGGCAAAGAAACCTGTGTGACTGTTAATTCTACAACAATTTGGCAGGGAGACCAAAATGAGCTGGGGTTCAGTAATAGCACAAAAATAAGCAAAGGGAAACAGCATTAGGCTACATTCAAGGAAAGTTAGACTGTGGAGTAATTATAGCTTATCTCGGAGAGGAACACACACATTCAGGAGATATGTCAAATGGGAGTTGCGTTGCAAGTGGAGAAAGTGGTGGTGAGACCAAGATCTGATATTTCTTCCCTACTTTCATAGAGTTACTCTTCTTTGACTTTGGTATTAGAAGAGGTGAAGGAATCGTGCTTCACAGCCCGCATGTAACATCGTATTTTAGAATCATAGAATGGTTTGGGTTGGAAAGGACCTTAAAGATCACCTGGTTCCAACCCCCCTGCCATGAGCAGGGACACTTTCCACTAGACCAGGTTGCTCAGAGCTCCATCCAACCTGGCCTTGAACACGTTTTGCAGAAAGATGAAGAACAAATGTTTCACCCTGTGAAAAACAGAGCTTGTAATAACACAGAACATTAGTAGCTTGATTGATTGATGAGAAAAAATGTGAAAAAAGTGCCATAAAGTCAGCTGTGTTAAGTAGTAAAATACGAACCCTCAACTCAGTGTACTTTATGTGTGCAGCTTTGCATTTGTGCGTTGTCTGGTTGAAAGAAAAAATGGAATCGTTCACCTGTGTTCCTTGGAAGATTGAACCTGGATGTCTACAGGTGTTCCTGGTTGCACTTACTTTATGGGAGGTGGAAATGGAAAAGGGTAATTATGTTTGCAGTATAATTCTTGGTACTCTGTAATGTAAGCATTATGCCTTAGGAATAAAGATTTATTAGTTTAGTTTTGTTTGTTGAGGGGAGAAGTTCTCTGAAACTATCATGATCAAATAATCAAACACAGAACTTTTTTTACTCAAATTTTATCTGTACTGTGACCTAATGAAGAAATCAGTGCTTATTAAAAAAATATGTTTCTAGAAAGGTACTAAGGTAAGAGGGATGGCATCCTAAAATATTCACTCACTTTGTGTGCATTCTTAAGAGGTAAAAAATACTGTCCTGTGAAAACCCACATAATGACATCTGTGCCATGAGAGTAGTAATCTGTCTCTCCTGCATGAGTTTAGCATCAGCTGCTGTTTCTGTGCTGCTGATTTTGCAGGTTTGGTGGCTGTGAAAACACAAGTGCGAAGAGCGCTCTCCTTTTCATTTTGTCCTTTTAAAAATCAAATGACAGTCTGAAAAATCTGAACCGGTAGGACTGCTGCTGCCTTCCTGATCAGCCTGCTTGGGTGTCAGTGGAAGCGTAGATCCTGGGAGAGCAGAAGGGGATCTCATTCTCAACTCTGTGGTACAGAAGAATCACTGACTTTCTTTATTCATGCTTTTTCCCTTAAATTAGAAAAAATTATCTTAAAAAAGAAAGTGAGTCAATGGACTCATGCCATTAGCAGTAAAGGAATTTTTCCTTGTTTTTTGGGGTGCTTCTGCCTTTGTTGCATGTTTGTTTTGGAGGGATGGGGTACCCTGCTGTGTTCAGGTGAATCTGATCCATAGTGGTGCTGAGTACCGTTGAGGTGATAGGAGTTCTGTACTCAAGAGTTAAATGTCTATTAAAACAAGGACTGTTGTGAAAAAGCAGGTTCTACCCTACTCAAACTAGGTGCCAGCCTTGCCACCTTTGGTTTTAGTGTGTCAGATCCACACTTTGAAATGGTGACAAATAAAAATGTAAAGGTGTTTTGAGAAATTACTTTTATAAAACACCCTTGTGGAAACCACCCAGGAAAGTACACAAACAAAAAGTTCATTCAGTGCAGGTACATACAGTTGGCACTTAATAATGCATGGAATGCTAAAAACAATATTAAATATTGAATGCGTACCAGTTCAGTGACTACCATTTCTCTTAAAGTGCAAACAGCAGTTTTCACTCTCTACTCTTCCTTCACGCTGCTATCTCGTGTCTCTTTCTTTTCTCCTTGTGACATTCCCTTGTTCGTACAACTCTCTGTCCCATCTTTCCCTCCCTTTTCATCCTCTTCATATTTGCATCAGGCAGTTTGGCCTTCATTCTCTGGTGGGTTCCTGCCTGCACGGAGCAAACAGAAGAGTGATGCTTTATTGTACCTGTGATGGCCTGAGAGCATAGGCAGAACATCATTTGTAGATAGAAAATTAGTATCTGTTATTGAAACGGTGAATATAATTAGTTTGACTTACTTCATACGCAAGTACAAGATGGGATCCGTATCCTCTAATTTCAGGTATCTACATCTGAACTAGTTATTCCCTTTATAATGAAGGAGGGCAAATAGGCACGTCTGGTGTGCAATTCGTCTCACCCTAAGGGCAGTGTCTAAAACAGGCTAAATGAATTGCATCTTAGAAGTGCCAGTTTTTCCTCATTGACTTTAAAAGCTGCCTGAAGGTGACGCCTCCAACATCTGAATTTTGACAGCTGAATTCCGTCCATGTTACCTGGTAGAGGGGAGCTCACAGGCTGGTACTTCCGTGCAGGAGATGCTATAGTGCAAAGTCAAACAGTCACGAACTTCAAAAACTAAGTTCTGATTTTTTGTGTGCAACCTTAAGGCACCTTCTTTCTTCACAAGCAATCTGCTTTTAAAGATTCATTTTCTGCAGAATTTCTGTGTTACTCAGTTAATTGTGGTTAAGAGTTTTCAAGGAACTGGAGCTGATCCCTACTTCTGCTGTGTTTCCTAGGGAAAGCTGAGCAAGTCGTGGGAAAGTCGTGGAAAACAAACTTTTCACAGATGATTACGGAGAGTGAACAGGGGAAGCAGGAGAAAAGGGAGAGGAGGCTAGCTGACCTGTGGTCTGATTTGCAGAATTTTAGCCAAAATGGCAGTGCTTAGGAAAGTTAAAGGCTGCTGGAAGTGGAATCTTATCATGGGAAAGAGGGGGAACTGTGAACACTAGGCAGTTCTTCCTTCATCAGCTTGCATTTTAAAACAGAATAAAAACACGAGGAGCCATTCTGTAATAAGAGGTTTCAGTGCAAGGGAAAAAAATCCCTTCACCAGCTTTCAAAACAGACAGAAAAAAATCATCAGTGGTTTGCGTGCATGTAATATACCTGATAATAGTGTCTCTGTGTATACTGTTCTTACATTAGTCACTTCTGACACCTAGCAAATTTCCTACTGTACAGTTTTCCTCCTTACGTGTGTCTGCTCATGCAGCCACATACTGTGAGCTAACACTATCTTATCATCAAATATTTCATCATTCAGTGCTCCCTGGAGACAAGAAAGGAAAGATAGGCAAAGACTGGTCAATATAAGGGATTAGTTGTCTCCTTTGGTGCCCTCTGCAAAAAAGCATAGTATTCATTTAAAGAAAAGAAATTACCATCTTGTCCATGTTCTTCAATGACAAGTGTGTGGAAGTGCTGTCGTTTTTCATCAGCCTCACGCTGGAACTGTACTTGGAAGCTGTGAAACAAAAATGAAAGAGTATTAGAATAGTAGTACATTTTGCTGTGTGAATCCTTTATTCTTCTAGAATTTACAGCCAACCAAACTAAGTTTTAAAAGAATGTCCTGAACTATGAAAATTCGTAGAACAGACATGTTTGGTGAATTCTCCGAGTCACGTTTCAGACAGAGCCCGACACCAGAAGCACAACTGCTGTTTTGACAAAAAAATCTGGTTTTCCTCTTTAAGGATGCCTTGTGTTGATTACAGCACTCCTCCTACCGTTAGTCACTCCGTAAGTACTTTAAGAACTGTAGGCAGACAGAGGGACCACAGTGCATCCTTTAACCAACTTTTTTATAGTTTCTGTTTCATCTTTCTAAGCTACTGTCATATTGTCTCTGGAGTATTTTGGACTGTCGCTGGTGCCACAGCTGTGGTGCTGCTGTTGGGGCAAGACCGTAGGTCAGGAATGCTGTGCAGTGCCATTCAAATCAGTGAGGATCAATGCCCAAGCTCACAGAGCTTGATCAGACTATGAACAGCTGAGCAGAAGAAGTTTTAAGTTGCATGGCCTGGCGGTAACCATCATTTTCCATTTGTCCCTGCTGTGGCCAGAAGCAGGTGCCATAACACAGTCTCTCAGGGCTCATGTAGAGTCACAGATGACTTCTAATTAATGCTAAGAAAGCGGGAGAGAACCTCTAATATCAGTGGACTTGTAAGGAGAGGCTGTTTTTTAGGAAGTGAGGAGATTGGATGTTTTTTCCTGGCAGGAAGCTAGCAGAATGCACTCCTCATTACACTATGGATACAAAATAAGTTGATTTAGGTTGGAAGAAAATTCTGGAGCTCATTTCATCTGACTGCTCCCTGAAAGTAGAGCCAACTGCGATGTTAGATCCCGTCCCAGAATTAGATTGGGTTGCTCAGGTCTTTGTCTAATCAAATGTTGAATACCTGTGTGGACAAAGACTCCACAACTTCTCTATGAAGACTGTGAAAACTTGTCCTCAGGTCTAATCAGAATTTCTCATGCTGCAACCTGTATCCCTCTCCTCTTGATTTGTTGCTGTGCACCCCCAAGGAGAGGCTGGCTCCCGCTAGGTAGCCAGTTGCTACTGTTCCGGGTGCTCCTTGTACCTCATACCCCAGCACCTAAGCACGTCGGTGGCCCTTCTCTGTACTCATGCCATTTTGAACACTTCTGTTGTACTGGAGATGTACAGGTAGCCTTCATTGTCAGAAGGGCACGCTGCTGATAATGTCTGATAATAGAATAACGTGAAAACTAAGGGCTTGGAGAGACTCGGCACTGAGAATTGCAAGGTAATTCCAAGTGTCATTGTGTCATTTTCGGGGTGAGTCTCAATAGTTTATTGTTCTTTCACTTCCAGAAGGTTTTACTGATCTGTTTGTTTTGGTTTCCGTAATTTTAATTCCTTGAAACCACCAGTTGTGATTTCACGGTGGACATTCCACAACAGCCAGGGAGGTACTCTGTGGTTAGCAGTGCTGACACGTTTTCCTACCCTTGGCTGGGAATCCTGTGCCATTTATGAATCACGTAGTGAGTAACTGGTAATTCTTGTGACAGAACGTATATTTAGAATTTTGGGACAGTATAAGCACGTTTGGCATAAAACCAAACCGTATGACTACTAATAAGAGTTGTCGTAGTGCCATCTGTGTCTTCAAGGAGAGTGTTTTGATGATTCACCCATGATTACCAATTTGCAGATAAAGTACAAATAATTCATACTCTGTGGTGCAGGGAGGACACCTGTAGATAAATGCTGAAACCTACCTGTTGTCCCTTGTTGGAGCATCTTTGTGACCTCCTTTAGCTATGCACAAAAGCTGAAGCAGTAGGGGAGAAAATAGGAATGGAAATGAAAGGGTATCCACCTTACCCTATTTGTATTTGAGGAGTATTTGTGTATCCTGCGAAGAGGAAGAAATTGTTGAGTTTATTTTTTTAAGTATGTTTGACAGTGATACTGTAGAGAATTTAGTGGGACTGCTGATACGGCAGCTGTGGTGTTAGCTCTGTGTTCTTACCTGTGCAGACCGGGTCGCAAGAAGAGGTATAGATTTATGCCTGTTCAGTCTTCCTGGGTCAGAAGTTGTTCAGGAGCAAGGTACCTTCTGTATGGAAGCAACACCGATGGGCTAGTGTAGCTAGCGTGGACACCGATAGCTTACGCCGTCACGTCCTGTAGAGAGGCAAATCCACCGACTGCGCTGATTGGTTGGTTTTTTACAGCACTGAGAATTATTTCACGTATTCAGCCTGAAAGGACAAATGTGTAGATGCCTGAACCAACATAGTGACACGGCTTGCAAACTAGAACTGGTTTTTACCTGACTGATTTAAACTTGGACACATTGAACACGCACCTCTGCCTCACCCCACCGTAGGCCTATTCTGAGTTAACCTCGTGGGATTCTTCTGGTTTGAGGCTGGATTCCTTAATTTATTCAATGGGAGACAACCTTGCCTGTCTTCAGTTTTGGCAAGAAGAAACCTTTTTCTCACACCTTTTGTCTGTTAGTTTATTTGAGTAATCTCTCCCAGGCTGTCCTGGCTTGGGTTGTGTGTTTATCAAATGTCTAGAATAATGGAGTCTGATTTTGACTATGGCTTCTATATGCAAATAGTAAATAACAGCACAAAAGATGAAAAAAAAGTTGGCACCTTTCAAAAGCTCTGAATGAATACGTATCATTTGCAATTTCAGAGTGGAACTTATCAGTCTTTGTAGTCCTTGTGTAATTTAAAGGGTGTGTATGAGGGGAAGAATTTAAAAAGAGGCTGAGAGGCCTATAAGCGTTCACAGAGGTGTATTTTAAATACAGTATAGGTGACAGTCCTGCAGGTGATAAGTCTATTCACGTGAAATTGGCTGCCTGCTTCCTGATGAATAGCTCAGTACCCGTTCCTGTCACATTTGTCGGAAACTGAGCATAGCCAGGTCTTCGGGGAGGCTTTTCTGTATTTGGGATGAAACCTGCTGATGTTTCCAGAAAAACACTTGTCATTAAAATTCTAACAAATCTGAATTATGGAGGTTTCTGTCCTCTCTGTTGGTAGAGTAGAAATCCAAAGGCAGCCAGAGCTGTACTACTGTTCCTGTGAGTGTGTCTCATTGTTTGCTCTGTCTGATGCCATGTAACTGTGGCCTGGAGTGACTGGTGATGGAACTAACCAGCTCTTGAAGAAGATCTAGATGATATCTTCCTTGCTTGGGACGAATAGAAATCTTTACTATACACAGCCTTCAAAGTAAGGTAGACCTAGCAGTTTTAATGCACGATTTTTAGTGTTTTTTGTGAGGTAAATTTCTGAGTTGAGCTGAATTCTGTGGGAGAGATTTCATGTTTTTATTACAAGTCATTATGAAAGGAAAAAATTTCTAGAGATATGAGAGTACTCTCTACTGTCTCATCACAGTTCATAAAATGAACAAAGAAAATCCAGAATCCTAAATGCAGCATTTTCTGTCAAGATACCTGACTTCTCATCTTGACTTTCAAGCAGTATTTGTTAGTGCAAGCATACGATGTTTGGATCAAAGCAAAGTTTAGAATATGTTTAACTTTTATAAACTTAAGTTCAAAACAATCAAGAGTCTTATCCCAAACAACTTTTACATCTGTGCCAATGTGCTAAGAATGTCTTACAAATAAAAAAAAAAACGTAGAAAATCAGCATATACTTCATAATGTAACTTTTTGGCAGAAGCAAATCTAGTCAGATGGCAAACTCTAGTCTTCTTTGTTACACGAGAAGTCCCCTTTTTCTGTAAATGCTAAATACAGTGTGACAGTAAGACTTCTAATGTGAAATCGCGAACAAAACGTGACCTCAGAGATGTTTACTAGTATGTGAAACTGTGTGGCAATTTAGACCTGAGTATTTTTACGAACACTCTGCATCCTGGATGAACCTGGTTGTAGTGGGCTGTACCGTGTTTCTTCCCGCTTTGGCGTACACTGTGCGTGAGCCTGCCGGGCTGGGGCTGGAAGAATGTCCCACTAGCTACTAAACCAGTGGGGCAGCATTGGAGGGAATAATAATAGTTCAGGGTTTACACAGAGGTATTGGAGTGATGATTACATGTTACAGGGGTGCTTGCTGGGGAGGAATTGAACAGGAAGTAACTGGCAAAAGCTTGGCAACTGTAAATTCTCAGATTCTGTGTCCAGATGAGCCCTAGCAAGTCCAAATATTGAGCACAACAGTATTTTTCACGATGTTGTAGTGCCGCCTGATTTAATCAGATTTTTGTGATACTTTTTTATGTATTAATATTCTGGTGAGTTTCTTTTGAAAGTATGAAATACAATTAGTCCACGAGGGGTTTATTATTACTGTTGGAAAGGTATCTGAATCAATTCTCACTTCTGGCTGTTTTTTTTGTCTAGTTTGTCATCCTGGGTTTATTTCGCAGTTGTTTTCTTTGCAATTGTTTTCATTTTTTGGTGATTTATTTTTTGGTGATTTTACTAAATGTGATCAGGTTGATTCCTTAATATCACTACAGTTGTAAGTGACTAACTTGCCATTCTCTACAGTTTTGGTTTGCTTGCTCTTGTTTAGTTTTAAAAGACAAAGAATCCTCTCTATACCTGTTGGGACATGTCTAATCTCATCTAAGTTAGATCAGAGTTATTTGCCAACCTTTGACACATTCCTTTTTGTAATTCTGTTAAACGGTGTTGTTCCCCCCCCTCCCCCACCCCGATGCTGTTGTCTGCAAAAGTACTGCTTTTCCTGCGTCCACCTTAAAGCAAGTCCTTTATGCTCTGAAGACTCCACATTGTGATAATTAGTTTCATTGTGGTTCGTAAGATTTATCGAAGTCCAAAAATTCTCTGTTCCCACTGCTCTTGATTACGGTCCGTGGAATTCCTTCTCTTCCAGTGATGGATTGGATATGCTTTTCCAGTTGAAGTTGAACCCTCCGGTCATTACCCTGGGAGAGCTGCCAAAACAATGAGCTATTATCATGTATTCATTTCTTCCCGTAGAGAGAGGTATCAGTTCCGTCTTTGTTCCACAGAACGTAAGAGTTGATAGAATTTAACATTATTTCCCAGTTGTGCCTCTCTGTAACTAAGACAGATAGATTCCTCTTTCATCAGTAATACTGCTCATTTTTTACCAAAATGCAGTTCCTTCAGTTCTTCTTCTGGACATAATATTCCCCAGGCTGTCCACCATCTGGTCTGTTTCTCTTGTAATTTTGAAATATATTTTTGTCTGCTTCCAGAGGATTCACCGATTTACAGCCTATATTACAGCATAGGTGTGTAGAGTGTATTTATTGAGTGTAAAGGAATAATATAAACATTAATTTTATATACAGCACGTAATACTTGTTTTCATTCCAACATACATGCTTTGGTTTATTGACTGCATTTTTTTACTAGCAGGATGTCTACCACACTTGAAGGTGATTATAAATAAATTTTGCTGCTGATGACAAATTAGATGTCCCAGTCATCTAATGAAGCAGGTGTGACCAGCCACGTGTTGGCAGTAGCAGACCACGGTGTGCCTGAAATACACGTGCTTACTTTTTTTCCTTTCAAAAGCAAGCAGGGTGTGATTCCCCAAGGGTGGATTTTGTTGTTTCGTGATGGGATGTTCCATGTACTGGAACCATGTAGTGGTTGAGTCTTTTGTACCTTTGAAAAGAAATTTGAACCCTCCTCCAAGCAGCATCTGATCTGGTTTGTGGGAAGAACACCTGCAGTTGCCTTTACCTCTCCAGTCATGTTTTCCATATTCCTGAGGCAGTACAACATCGAACTCTCCTTTTGAACTCTCTGTGGGCATATTAATCTCTCTCAGTAAATTGTAGCGTTGTTGATAGTGTTAGTGTATCACTTTGCTTTAAAAAAACCCTCACTTTATATGATAGTCTGAATGCTACTCATAAAACCAAAAAATTCCAACACTGAATTACTTCTTGATACTAAACTTTATTTTATAATGTAAAGAGTGTCAGGGAAAACAGCTGTGAAATAAAGGATATTGACTATCATGAAATTAAATGCTAAGTGGATACGGAAGTGTGGTCAGACTTACTTGATTTAATATTTCTTATATCTTCCCAAGGGGAAATCATGCCTGACCAATCTAATAGCTTTCTACAATGACATGACTGGCTGGGTAGACGAAGGGAGAGCCGTGGATGTTGTCTACCTTGACTTCAGCAAGGCTTTCAACACAGTCTCCCATGATATCCTCCTAGGGAAGCTCAG
>Ga0065711_1046615_pt1 | contig 12793 bp, 4 predicted proteins | sample Hoacrofraction12_FD_59098 | JGI IMG/M metagenome (GOLD analysis project Ga0065711, IMG submission 59098) | Hoatzin crop microbial communities from Cojedes, Venezuela - Epithelial fraction 12 v2 (version 2) | ecosystem: Host-associated > Birds > Digestive system > Esophagus > Crop | place...
AAAAAAAAAAAAAAAAAAAAAAAAAAAAAAAAAAAAAAAAAAAAAAAAATCGCTGAAAGAACATACTGTATATTCTGGTGAAGCAAAGTATATTGAGCATCCAAAACTGCAGAAGCTTGGTAACTTCAAGAGCTGTATGCATCCACCAACTAGTTAAACTTTTAGGTAAAAAAAGACAGCAATACCAAACTGGTAAGCTCCAAAAAGCATGTTGCTATAAAGCATGGTTTTGGCATGATCTCCTTGGATGCTACACAACACAGCTATCCAACAGATTTCTTGAAAATTTCCTGTAAGTGAGCACCTTCCGTGGAGACAGTTTCATCCCAATGGTCACCTCCAGCAGGAAAGCCCAGTGGCAAGACAGCTGAAGACATTGCACAGATTTCAAGCTACCAGGCTCAGTAAAGCAGACGCAGTTTTCCATCAGCATCAGCTCACTTTTTGAACTTGCCACACATTTGCTAAGAAGTCCTGACAAGGTTTGGTACTCTGATTCTGGAAAAAAAAAAATCTGGAAGGACAGTGATCTAGTTCTCAAATTTCTCAAATATAATTTAGGATTACCAAGACTGCTTAATTTCACATTTTGCAGTTTTTATGGAAACTTAATTTCACATTCATGGCAACAAGCCAAACATATGTGGTTAAGTAACTTTGAAACTTCAGTCTTGAATCTAACTACGTCCATACTAAATAGCTTCCGACAGCCAATTGTTATTTCTCAGCAGTAAGCACCATCTAATTCACAAGTAAAATCTGTGCATTATAGTAAACCATTTTTCTCACTGTGTTGATCTTTTGGTTTTACAGTTTACAGAAGTAAACAAAAAATAAAACTGAAGTTCTCTTTCCACAGCTATTCACATGAACCTCCACATTACTGAACTGATTTTTTTTTTGCATACTTTAAGCTATCAGGACTGCACGTATCTTTTCTTAACACTTGAACCTTTCACCTCTCCAGTCCTTTAACAGCACCACGCAACAAGGACAGTAACTTTCCCAGTGGAAATGAAGATTGGGGAAGGAAGTGAGCAGCAACTTAGCACGAGTGTCACAGAACAGGAACTCCAAGTGAAGCATCGCGGTTGTCACTGTGTGACCACGTTTCTGAAGTGCAGTTTCCCCAAAATGTAAATATTTATGATTCTTTAGTGATTGTTACTTTCTTTTTATAAAGCAGAGAATATATCTTCACAATACCAAGAGAAGACTAAAACTGAATATATTTACAAGCTGCAGCTTTAAGTTACAAACACAACTATTTAGTAACCAGAAGTAACTATTTAGACCAGAAGCCAGCTCTCATTCCTGTTTGCAGCATTTATCCCTTTATTAACAGAAATCTTTAGATCTGCATTAGTTGAACAGTGTTAACAAAGGTAAGCATGCAGGAAAAAAAATCCCCACTTGCAAGGTTCTGTCTCTTGAGTTGCAGGTGCCTGCAGTCCATCTCACAGCCTAAGATGCTTTTGCAAACCCCCCACCTGCACAGAACACCTTCCCGGGTGCGATGCCAAGTCGGTGTCAGCTCCCCCCTAGCCCCCGTCGAGAACTTTGAGTTTTTCCCAAAGTGTTGTGGTAACTGAGACTGGTGGGACACCGCTACTTCTAGGGAGTTAGTGCCAGATTTGTTTCTGTTGACCGAGAAGCGTTTATGAACAGAAACAGTTAATTGGCACTGTGTTGCCCAGCGATCACCATCTCCCTGCACTGGCGAGAAGTTTCCAGCCCACACAGGCCAGCTCTGACCTTTCACCTGCTTCGGCTCCAGCTCTCTGCCACCATCTCTGGCTTTTCCATCTCCCAGCTTTCCGACTGACTTAACCCTTACCCCTCTCACAGCTACTGCAGTCCCTTCCAAGCGTGTCGGAGGAACGATGGCAAAACCCCACAATTCCCAGTTGGATAAAGCAGGACTGGGACGCCAGGCTGGGAGCATTTCCCCACACTGTCGCTCTGCCTTCCCCTGCTCCCACTGGAGACACAGAGGATCGCGAGAGACTGCTGTTAAGGCAAGTTTCAGTGTTTGTTCGGAGAAAACCACAGCACAGAATTTCAATGAAGGGCACAGAGACTGCTCCAGTCCCAGAATAGTCACTTATCTGCTGGCTGCTGCTCCTTGGAAATGCAGGTTTGACTCTCCCTGGGAGAGAAGGAACTAAACTTAGACCGCACAGACCCTATGCAAGTGCATTAACTACCATGAGGTTACCCACGGGGAGCGCGCAGCATCAGCACCTTGCTCTGATGGTCTGAGAGAGAGAAAATGGTCGCCACCAAATCACACAGAGAGCCTGATCTGGGGCAAAGTGGGAGATTCAGATGCGGAGACATCAGCATTAGCACTGACAAAACCGAGACATATATAGACACACACAGTGGGACGATTTTAAACACTGAATGAAGAACTTCAAAATACGAAGTGGGTTAGCAGGAATGCTGTCCTCTGCATATCCACAGGAACAGCACCTCTCAAAATCGGAATTCATAGAACACGCCCCTAAAATGCATCGTAAGTAAAAGCTTTAAACAATGAGCAAAATAGCCAATGTTTCTTCCTCCCAGCTCTTAGCAGTTAAAGGTATTTGTGACTCAGCAACATCCCCAGTAAAGTGAACCTAAATTTAACATTTCTCTGTCTCCACAAAACAGTTCTATAAATGTAACAAGCAGATGTCAAAGATGAGGAGATGAGGAAAAACAGAGAAATTGCCACATTTAGATCCCAAGTATTGCTATTGTTGCATTTCAGAGTTACTGGTCACACTATTTTTTTGCGGCCACAATGAGCATTTGATAATCCTTGCCCCATTAATCTGCGGCACAAGTTACCATAGGAAAGGTTCCCACTTTCCAACAGCGACTTCCCACACCTCTCTCCTCCAAAAGGACCATCCTGGGAGACAGCCAGAGAGTCACTTACATCTGCAGGTAAAACTGCTTAAAAGTTTATACATACTGTTGATGCCCAGAGGTAGATTTCATGTAGAAGATCAAATTTAATTAAAATCCCTATAATTTCCATTTATTATAGAATGAACAGAATAGCTTAATATATTTAATAATAAAGCATATTTCTCAAAACTGAATTTGGACTTAGACACCAGTGGTACATGTAAGAAAAAACCACCAAACAAGTCTTACTGCATGCACAACACTCCCTCCTGAGTTCTAGCAAGGAAGGCAACAGCAGACTATTTTCACTGCAGTGCTCAGTTCACAGTAAACCTTCCCAACACTCCCAAGGCAGTTTTTCTGATTTTCTGCTACTACAGAAAATGTCAGTTCACTCTTTTGTTCAGAAGATTGAATACTGTCAATTAACATTCTGTTTTCAAATCTGGACTATGGAAAAAAATATGGCAACAACTTTTGATATGAAATAAACTTCTGAACAGCTGAACTGATTTAAAACTTTTGTGCTGCAATCAGAGCACAACACAGAATAAGCATAAGTGGAGAGAATTAAAATCCACAGATAAGGATAGTGTCAGGCAGTAGAAAATGGCAAAACAGCAGCACGCGGGAAGCACCAGTTAGGGATGAAAAATAGGAATTTCTCTGTTCCATTCCTTTCCTAATAATTTTTAACTTATTCAAGTGACTGTATAAATCCCCAGCAAACACAAAACCTGAATGGAGACAAGGTAGAAGAGGAAAAGGTGTAATACGAACGTGACACGTGATCTACCTCACGAAGTATTGTATCTTACACAGAAAAAAAGATTAGGTAGAACTAGAAATCACAGCTTTGGAAAAAGATAACTAAGGCATAACATCTCTACAGAAATTACAAACCACTTGGAGAAAGGGAGCAGAAAAAGACTATTCCTTCCCCACCGCTTGCTACACAAGTACGAGTTATACAGCAACACTGTTATCAAACAGAAGGCTAAACTAAAAGCAGGGTTTTCCCTATACACCCCCCACCGAGACAAACTCATTTACATGGGATGTGGGCCAAAAGTATAAATGGACTCAAAAAGCAATCACGACAAATTGACGGAAGAAAGGTCCAAAAAGGACTATTTGATTACATTCCATATGCAACTCCTGGCTCAAGAAGTTTCCGAAACCAAAGGCTGCCAATAACGGGAAGAGTATACCAAAGTATCACATTGCTCTATTCTTGTACCCATTTTTGGGTTGTTTCTTTTTTTTTTTTCCTCATGTCAGAGACAAAGAACCTCAGCCTGACAGAGCACAGCTGTTGGGCACCAGCAGAACGCTTGCTACTCACCAGCAGTACGAAGGTAATGCACACATGCTCATTACTAGGGCTGGCTCAAACATATTTTTTTCTTCTTTACTTTTGAAAGCATTCTAGCTTTGAAAAAATCCAGGTTGTCTTGTATTTTTAAATAACAATTAAATTATTTTGTTGCTATTATTAGAAAAGTTATCACCAGCTAATGTCATTTAAAGCCCGCAATGCTTGCCAATACATGAAAACAAGCGTTGCAGTATTTGAAGAGCAGCTCGATTTAAGCTTACCTTACATCAGTACTTACACTGCTACATAAAACACAACATTCACATTTCAAATTATTCACACACTCCAGCACATCAAGGATTCGTTATCCTTAAAAATCTCACCCATTTGCCAGATGGACCAACTCAGAGGCCCAGCAAACACGCCACAGTTAAGCACCAAACACACAACGGAAACAGCAGGTTTGGGGGGTGCTCGCTCACCAGCAAGGGCAGGCTCTTCCACACACAAACCAACAGTCAAGCGATCAAAAGATTTAATTATTCTAGTCAAGTGTCTAGAGAGAACTTGCAAAACTACTTAGAGTTTGTATACAAACAGAGAAGTCTTCTACACTGCATTTTCTCAAAATAATTTTACGAAACTACTATGGGCTATGAGATCACAAGCAACGGAGTAACTCTTACGCACGAAACACTGCAGCAGCTACTTTTTAAGCTTTTGCCATCAACACACTGCTCAACCTGGTACCAATGCCCCAGATCTCCAGCACCCGCATCACTTGGGGAAACTGTGGTTGTGAGAGCAGTGCTGATCGCTGCTGAGGTCTTGATCAGGGGACTCCGAGTGACAACCAACAGGCAATACTGTCTCTTCCTATGGCTGTAAACCAAGATGAACATTGCAGGAAACAGGGAGACTCCAACGTGTTTCCTACTGTGTTTTTCCTAATTGTTGTTCACAAGGAGCTGGCGAAGTCTGAGGATCACAATTCACAGAGACCATTATAAAGCTGAGCTAATGCCAAAAGGAGTGTTCCCGCCTCAGCAAGGTATTGGTAATGCACCCTTTGTGCCAGTGGAACAGCACTAAGCTGTATGAACACAGGTCCAACTGGACCAGCAAGTCTAACTGTGCCGAAAAACTGCAGCGGCTCTGTGATCACTGGTGCCAATACCAGAGAAAGCAAGCCGAAGCACACAGCCATAGATGGGACTGGACTTCTCAGCAGCAATGCTTACTGGCAAGTAAAGAAAGATGATAAAATGTAACCTACTTGTATTTTTAGAAAACATCTTTTAGCGTTCTAAAAAAGACTTTTCAAGTACAATTTTTAAAAATAAAGTTGTCAGTGTTCACAAATATAGTCGTATGCACTTTTTTTAAATTGTGGTCTGGAACACTGGGAAGAAGGTCATCTACTACCAACAAAGGAGTAGCAACACAATCAGATTTTTACAGCACGCTATCGTAAAGGCATTAATTGCATTTTTATTTGATCTATGTCCTCGGAATGTTATAGCCAAGCAGCAGCCAAGAAGCCAATGTCATTAAGGATAAGGTTTCATATTTCAGAGCAGCCTAACAAGTAGGTGCCATCAAAAGGGGCATCTTTCCTGGTCACGTAGTTCCAGGCTCTCCTGTCTGAGAGGTTTGTCATTTGTCTGAGCCCATGAGCCAATCCAGTGAGAAAACATCACCAAAACCCTAGTCATTTATGCAAAAAGTGGTTTCTACCGCTTGTATTAGTTTGCTCTAGGACGAGACGGACACAAGGGCATGGGTGGGAGCAGCACCAGTTAGCCCAGTTGGACAATGAAAAGGCTCAACAGTTAAGCCTGTATTTTCATCATTCATGTATTCCATCACCACTCAGGTGAGAGCAGGGTAAACAGTAAAGATGACCTACCTTCCAGCCCAACGTACAAACAAAAAATGGGAACAAAGGGGAAGTGTCATTTACTTAGTCCACAGGAATACAAACATTAAGAAACATTTGGATTAGCCACTGAATCTCTGAATTGGGAGTAGCAGTGATGTCTGCTTGTCTGGAAACTCTGAAAAGAGTCCTTGTCTTTAACTGAATCCAGCAAAATTATGATAAATGCAGAAGAAAAATACTCTCACTGTGAGCTTTACTTGCAACTAGGCACAAAGTAGAGAGATGATGACCTCAGAGGTGGCAACTGGTGCAGGACCTTAAAGAAAAACTCTTGAGTTAATGATTTCAGAATTGCACTACCAGGTTTCTTCTTTACCCGAGACCATCACACTAATATGTAGTTCATAATTAGTTCACGCTCTCCATGAAGTGGAGGCAGCATCTGCAGTTCCAAAAGCATCGCCATCAGGTATTGCAAGACCCCGGCATGCTGCCCTCACAAATACACTGCTACAGCAACCAGCAGATGTGCTTAGAGAGCAGGGAAGGGCGGAGAGGGGGAGGCCTTCAAGGCTAAGATAAGACCAGTTCCTCACCCCCACGAGCAAGAAAAAAACCCATGCAAGTGAAGGAAATTCATTTGGAAACTCTACAGACTCCAATTCCTCCTAGCTTTTTCGCTTGTTGTAATTTGTATTGAACTTACTTTTTCAAACAATGTGTACTAGTTTGCCTTTGGTCCAAAGTTTTCTTGTGAACATTGTTAGTAGCACAATTTGCTAACTTTTTTTTGCCAATACTGTTTCCAAGTTAATTATAAAAATATATGTATACTCAGCCAACTGAATATAATGTAAGCTCCCAAATTTAGTCACTCAAGTGACTAAACTTTTGTCTGGAAAAGATCAAAGTATGTGTCTGCAGTCTCCAGGGACTAACTCATGCTCTGCAATACTAATGACTACATCACAAGAGCATTGTAAGCTCTATTTCGGAACAACTATGAATATTTATCACTTACTATTGACCATTACTCCTCTTCCACTATCCACCAGGATGAAGACAGATTGCTCTCTCCTAGCCCAACGAAGAGAAACTCCAAATACAAAGAGACCACCAGAGCTGACGGAATTTATATTTAAGACACAGAAAACACATCAACTGGAAGTTAGTAAGTTTCATTGATTAAATGAATCCGAAAAAGAAAGACCAACAAGACTCATAAGTGTTATTTGCTTTTCTACATAATTTTGTCAATTTTATTTTTCATATTAAAATAACCACTACACAGTAAAAGCACAAAGCAAAGATAATCAGATTTAAATACCAGTTCTACCATGGAACTTGTATGTTGTGAACATTGTTAGTAGCACAATTCTTTAGCACTTGTATGTTAAATTTAATGAAAAAGCTCCTAATTAGCCACAGTTCCTACAGAGTATTCTCCTTACCATTCCTTTCAAAAGAAGCTGTGCCAGTGGAAATAAGCTTGACTGTGTCCTGCGACCAACTACTCAACTACAACTAGATCCCAACTCTGAAGTAACAGATTGAGTGTCACTACAGTCACCTCCTAACAGGTCACCAAATTCATTTGTGGGTAAATCCAAGGAAATGTGTAGTCAATTTAAAGAGTAACTAGAGCTCACATAATGGAAAGATGTATTCCCCCTTCATTTGTAGGCTAGCAGAAGAAATCTGTTTGCATTATAAATTACTCGATAATTTGGCCACTTCAAGCGTAGCTCCCAAATAAATTGAGAAATATTATTTTCCCACCTCCTATTGTACTCATCTGTAACTCCCAAGTTGCAAGTGAGTTTTCTTATTTTGTTTTTCAATGACACAAGGTACATCTACCTTGTAGTCTGAGACCACAAACGCAATATAAGCCCATTCAAAGTATACAGAGCACCTGCAAACAACGAAGCAGCAGTAGTCTAGGTTTAGTATTGGTTGCAGAAGTCCAAACTTCTTCTTAAAATGCACTTCAGCACAGGCTACTCATTTTGCCTGCTTTACTGTCACTCACACCGTCAAGGAGAAATGCTCTCAGGTATGCCCACGTGTATTGCAACTGCACTCAGAAGTCCCAAAGATATCTCCTCAGGGAGTTTTCATGTTCAAAATCTTCAGTTGTTTTTTTCCCTACTCAGAGCCCACAAAAGAAGTTACACACCACTTCCTGAGTAGTCCTTTCCTCCACAATTCCAGGCTTTTCAATTCCTTAGTCAATCACCACAATTCAGGCCACAGACAACAAGAAAACACTCGCAGATGTATTGAAACCTTGAGCTGGCCTTCTTGTTTTCAACATGGAAACTAACATTACCAAAAAAAGTCAACGCATTATACTCGAGGCTTTTAAAAGCCGATTTTTTTCTCTCTTCAGATAGAAATCTCCCAAACAAGCTGGTGCAAGTACCACTCTGGTACTTGTAGATTACTTTATTTTCTTATGCAGCCGAATTGGGTTTTTTCAAGCAGCATGATATTCTCACACTTGAAACAAAAAACATTTAGACAAGGAACATCAGAGCTATGATTCATCAAGTATCCAAGCTCTTTAACTGTTATCAAAGGAAGCAAGCAGAGTAGCAAGGCCAACCCATCTGTTTTGGAAGGTATCAAAAGATTACTCCTTCAGCTACAGTCAGAAGGCATCGAAACGCTCATGTAACACCAGCGGACATTTCTTAGATTTGAAACTTAAGGTACACAAAAGTTTTTCAAGTTTCTCTGTATATCCAAGAGCCGCCTTAAAATTCACGCTGCAGCAGCTAGCCCTGTCCTATCCACTCTCCTTTTCCAGGTGGGTGTGCTAAAGTCATGAAGCCTGTGTACTCATACCAGAACATTAACACTGCTGCTTTTCACTCCAATCACCAAAAAGTTCCAAAAAGTTACTTTGAAACTTAGCCTCGATTAACAAGCAAAACCCTAGTTAACCGATGACTATTTACCTTAAACCAAAGCAAAACTAATGTGTTTGAAGACCGTCCCACAAATGCCAGAAAAAGCTAGCAAGGCCCTGAACCACCACCTGTACTAAACGGAAAAGTAAATTCTGTATCACAGATTTATTTCGTTTCAGCATTTCATTTCTAACTAGGCTTTCCCCGAAGTGAGGGATGAGAGAGAGAGCAGGGTAAGGAGAGAACTCAGCATTAAGGAGATATCAGAAAAGTGAGAAGCTGAAAACTCAAAATAAAGTGGAAGCTGACACAAATGTCAATTCATACTTAGCACAGTTATTTTCGAAGAGGTTTCAGGTTCTGCTCTCAGATTCAGTTCCTTCATTCTCCATACGCTGTACAGACTGCCTAAACACTCCTGCAACAAGCACTTTAGAAATATCAAGCACTACTGAGAGAGTAGTAATCCTCCCCCTTCAGAGGGAAGTTTAGTCATGGTTGGAAAACAAAAATTGACCATTTAATCCCAGAGATTTACACTGCATTTCTAACTCAGATCTCAGCGTTGCGGAAGCTTAACAGACCCATTGTTCGACCATGCTGAGAACTGCGTGAAAAAAGGGGCTAAGGTTGCTGCAGCTGCACTTCACAATGTCAAACAGATTTATATGCTATTCGATAGGATCGTTTTCATTTTCCATTGTCCACATTTCATACTATAAAAATTAATATTATATCCTTTCTTATAAATTACATACATGGTGATCCTTGCTCCACTTAGTCTTAAGGGATGATCATTGTAGTCTGACCTTCCTGAAAAAGCGAAAAGGACCTGTTGTCTGAACACTTTATTATAGAAAGAATGGCATTCAGGTTCATTTGACAATCCACATTGTCAAAGAAGCAAAATAAGTTTACTTGAAACACTTCATGGTTTTCCACAGAACAAAGTTTAATAGAAAAAAAGTACTATGCAATTACTCTAAAATAAAGACACTGACAACACCACTCTGCTTTGAAAGCCCCATAATTCTGTCTTGGTATTTGATTTCTTCCCAATGATTACGGCAGAGTATCAAAGTGTTACCAGGTTTCTTTCAGATGAGCAAAAAGCAAACAGAACATCTACTGCCTTCTCCACCACACACTCCATGCTCAGACCTCCTTCCCACCACTTCTGCATACTCTTTCCATAGCCACCACTCCCAAGCCATTCCTCAAAAACTATGGGTGAAGAGCAAGCCACAGCCTCATGTGCAAGGGCCATCTCCGTCGTCTGGAGAAACAAGAGAAGGAAGAGTCAGAGAGATGTGGTCCATGTACCCAGCAGTGTAGCCTAACCTAACACTCCCAGATCACGAACCGCAAGGCCAAAAGGGCGATCTGTTGAACCGTATTTACTCACTTCAAAAACACTTCCAAATTTTAGTTTGATGATTAGGAGGCTTGAAAAGGTGTTCAGCTGACAACAGTCCAAGAAGTGTTGTTAGCTACGGGTCTTAAAATCAGAACACCAGACTGCTACCTCGAGGACCTGGATTCTACTCTGCAAATTTGCCCAAAGCCATCCAGCAGACAAGTGCTTCAAGGGTGTAACTCAGCCTCCCCTACTACAAGATGGAGACACTTATCTTCCTTCCCAAAGCACACCAAATTCTGCTGCTGAAAGCTACACACCTTCTGCACATATAAAATATTACAATATTTTACCATAACTAGTCTTGCTTAGACAACTTAAAGAAGGAATCTCAGATTTTTTTCCGTTTTCACAAGTTTCTTCCTTAAAAGCCTCTGCTACGACTTTGAATCAGTACAGCAACAAATAAATCACTGGCAGTACCAAAATAAGCATGAATACCTCTAAAACAAGGCTTCTTATTTCTAGGTGTACAGACAAACACGTGTAACACTCTCTTTGCTTACATAACGTCAGCAAAAGAGAAGCTTCTGAGCTACAACTTTCCTGCAGTTAACAGGCTCCTACAATACACGTACAGGCTCCTGAAAATGGACTAAAAAAAGGAAAAGACAATTAGTCAACAATTTTCCTGTTCACTAATAGAAGCAAAAGCCCTTCATGGAACAGTGGCATTCTTAAAAACAAGTGTTACTGCACGTGTGCAACTTGTTAAGCGCATATTAAGGTTCTATTCCAAAAAAATTTGAAAATTTATAAGTAACTCGTTATCCTTAGCTTGCACAGTTCCCTTTTCTTTAATTTTCTATGAAATCTCAGAAAGCCTGAAAAATTCATGTCCACATAGGGAGACAGTCCTAGAGAAAAAAGTGGCAGCTCTTTTAGAGAAAGCTTATGAAGCTGAAGAGAGATACATTCTTAAGTGAGCTTTTTATGCACCTTTAGGCAATTTCTGAAATACGTTCACTTCTACCTGCACAGGGTTTACCAGAAAGCAAGAGTATTTGTCAAGACTGATCTTCCTTAATTGTCTGTAGACCGAAGGCTCTACCTGTAGGCTCCATCAGCAGCCTTTGTATTCTCCAGTCACTAGAGCAAAATGCTACCAGCGCTATAAAGCCTGCAGACGCATCGAACAAAAAACTCTCTTCAAAAGTAGCAAAACAGAGTTGCTTCCATTTCAGAGCGACGCTTGACCACACCCCACACCGCTCAGGGCCGAGGGTCCCCCGTATCTAAAGACCTACCACGCAGCTATCCCCAGCCACAGCACCCACACAGTGACCCATTTCTTGTCCCACCTCGAGCTATGCAGCCTCACGGCGCTCAGCAGAGGCGTGGAAATTCCTCCTCGCTTCTTCAAATTTTGAAGTTTCTCCAGTTCTGAAGAGGATGCTCTCATCGTGTTTTTTTTTTTTTCTCCAGAGCACAGGCCACACCTATATCCTCTTTCCTCTGCGTTTCCACAAAGCTTTCCTCAATCCCCTTTGCAGGGAAGTTTCCTTGGAGCCTTTTACCACCGAGGCCTTCAGCCGAGTAACAGAGCCTCCCCCCCGCAGCCCCCCTAGGCCGTCGCACAAAAGCTCGGCGCCTTCCCAAGCACCTGCACCGCAGAAACACCCACAACCCTCCTCCCCCCCCTTCCCCGCCGAGGAGTGGCCCAGCAAACCGGGGGGAGCAGCCCCCCCGCCGCCCCCCCGGCCCAGCTCACGACGGCGATTCCGGGCACGGCCCAAACCCGCGGGGCGAGCCGGCCTCCCCCCCCTCACCTTGAGGATGTTCTCGTAGATGGTGGCCCGGAACTCCAGCAGCGCCTTCTGGTCGAACTCGCGGCCGTGGATGATCCGCATCTGCTTGAGGAAGGTGGATTTGCCGCTCTCGCCGGCGCCCAGCAGCAGGATCTTGACCAGGCGGCGCACGGCCCGTCTCTCCCGGGCCAGCATCGCGTCGATCTCCCGGCTCCGCCGCCGCGCCTCCCGCTCCGCATCGCGGCTCCGCTCCTTGCCCTCCCGCCGCGGCTGCTCCCCGGCGCGGCCCGTGGCCTCGGCCGGCAGCAGGCAGCGGCTCAGGGTGCGCACCACGCCGGACATGGCGGCCGCGGGACGGCGGGAGCGCTCACAACGCCGCGGGGACCCCAGGCAGCTCCGCCAGCATCGGGCGGAGGCCGCCGAGACGCTGGGACCCGGGAGGAGGAGAAGGAGGAGCAGCAGCAGCCGCAGCCGGGGGCTAAGGGCCGGGACCGCCCATTCCCCTTCTGCCGGCTCGGCTGGGCGACGCTGCGGAGGGAGGGGAGGCGGGGTGCGGCCCGGGGAGGCAGGCCGGCCGGCCGGGGGGAAGGGTGGCGGCGGCGGGGCGCGGCC
>Ga0065711_1046616_pt1 | contig 12793 bp, 7 predicted proteins | sample Hoacrofraction12_FD_59098 | JGI IMG/M metagenome (GOLD analysis project Ga0065711, IMG submission 59098) | Hoatzin crop microbial communities from Cojedes, Venezuela - Epithelial fraction 12 v2 (version 2) | ecosystem: Host-associated > Birds > Digestive system > Esophagus > Crop | place...
CTCTTCCCCCTTTGAGAAAGCTGGTTCCCATTTGATGCCAGCAGGCTTGGTGCTGTGTATGTCGTCCCATGGTCAAAGAACCCAAAGTTGTGGCGGTGACACCAGTCACGGAGCCATGTGTTAATAGACTTAGTCTGCCTGTGTCGCTCAACGTCTCTGCCCACCACTGGAAGGAGCGATGAAAAATAACCTGTGCTCCAGATTCCTTTACTAATCGTCCTAGGGCTTTGAATTCTTTTTTAATTACCCTCGGGCTACTTACTGCAACTTCGTCCGCACCCACGTGGAAGAGCAGTAGAGGATAATAGTCTCAGGACTAAGACGGCTCTTGTCAACAGGAGCTGTGCAGAGTAACTGTAGTAATGACAATGCATGTGGAGCATGTGAAAACTGTGGGCACTTCGTCCATTTTGCAAATGTCAGCAGGTCTGGACCTAGCTGCAGGAGGAAGAGAATGTGTCAAAACGTCAGCTCTTAATATTGAAAAGGCTTCTTGGGACATGAAAAGCTATGCAAGCCTTTGTCAGTAGCAGGGTGCCAGGTGTTGGCCGCAAACATAGTCACTAAAATATGACTGCTAGTTTAGTTAACACAGCCTTCACCCTCCCATCATGGTGATTTCAGAAATCAACAGGAATGAAAAATAGGAGACCATAACATGTTGCTACTTTTTTAGGTATTTGCTTTTAGTGAGAGTATAGGTGAAAATTAAAAGCTTATTTGAAAATTCAGAGGATAATTAACTGCAGAAAAAGTCCAGGCTATGAATATGACAAAGTAGCACACTGGGCCTCTTTTTATTTTATTATTTTTCCTGGCATGGTGTGTGTTATCTACTTTGGAATATGAACCTATGAAAGAATGGACTAGTTAAGAAGTTAATTAAAGGTATCATATATCACTATCAGCACTTTCAACTACCTGTATAGGATCTAGAAACCTTTTCTAGCACTCAGACTCACTATGTAGAGTAAGAGGGGAGTTAGGCATCAGCATGAAGCCAGTTAAAATCTGTATGTTCAGTATGCGGATGCCTAGAGCGTGCCAAAGGCAAACATTATTGACAGGGACAAGCCCTATATCCTTCCAGGGGCACCAGAATTTGGCAAGGTCCTTCACAATGCATATCACTGGACCACTTCTTTAGAATTATGTTTTTAAAATCAGCATTTACTCTGTTAAAATGCAAGAGGGTGAATTTCATTACTGGCTGATCCCTGTGGTAAGAGCCATTCCCCAAGTCTGAGTCATGGGTTCAGTTTCATGAGGAGGTAGGGGAGATGCAAACGCATGAGTACGCTGTTGTAGCATGGTTGGTGCTCCCTGATTGTGCAGAAAGGAGTTATGTGCTCGCTGCTGGACGGAGACAGCATACGCTAGAGGAAGCTTCTTTGCTGCTAACAATTGAATCACCGAAAAAGACTCCTCAGTTCTGCTGCCAGGGCCACATCTGCTAAATAGAAAATAATGAAACAGCCAGCAGTGGATCCAAACACTCCATCCTGAACCATAAGTCTCTATGGTCTCACCCTCTTTGATTCAGTTTAGCTGCAATTTCTGCTCCATTCACTTCAGAACTAATAAGGAAGATGTGAAAAACTGCAGTCCTGTCCTCTAACAAATTAGCCTGTTGCAGATCACCCAGTCCCTAGCCAGCCTGCTTACACTCCGTGGTAAAGCATGATTGTGGGTAGCACAGGCATAACTGGAAAACTACAGCTAGAAGCATCCCGTTTTAGTGCCAGCCTGTCCCCTGTACATGTTGGTCAGTTTGTTCAGAATGACACAATGCACACTAACTACACCAGGAAGTTCAAATTGATAAAGTATACATTATCTTGCTTAACAATATTAAAGCAAATATGAATTATAAACTGGATCATGCAGGTGATATTTAAAGTCTGAAGAGTTGGAGACAAGAAGAAGGCAGAAGAAGTATAATTATAGAAGAGCCAAAGAGAATTTTACATTGATGAAAAGCAACACTGATAGACTTGACATCAAGAATTATTTGACTATACATGATGAAACTATTAAAAGTGTGTTAAATGGAAAGAAGTAGGTCAGCCTATTATATAGCAAGAGAATACCAAGTGAATCCAGAGAGAAGAGGAAAAAGAGGGGAAAAAAAAAAGATCTGTATAATCTTCTCTGGGCAAGTTTCTTACTAGTCACACTGAGAATACTGGGGGGTCAAGGGAAAAGCCTTCCCATGTTTTGTGAAAGGATAAGGCAAAATTGGTCACTATGTAGATATTTTTCCGTGAAGAGCATAAATGGCCTCAAAGAGCATGGGGAGAAGAAAAATATAGCCAGAGCTCCATACTGCCTGAATACTAGCTTTTTAACCTAGCCAGCCAAGATGGTGAGGTAGTATTTGCCCCCCTGCGTTACTGGGATGCAGTGATTTATCTGTTCCCAAGTTGACACCACTGGGGAGCTATGAAAAGAGTAACAAGAAATAAAATAATTAGTAGAGGTGAAAGGGATATCTTCCTCTATTTCTGGAATACCAAAACTACCTTCTTAGCCTTGAGCATTCTTACTCTTTTACGTATACAAAAGGCTGTACTTTGAATAATTGCTGGTGATCTAAAACTAAACATCCATATGTCTCAAAGCAGTCAGGACAGGCTGGTTTGGATTTTAAATTAATTTTTTTAAAAACAAATTTGAAGAAAAACTTTCAAATTTTATTTTTTTAGTTTATCAGTTAACCAAATTATAACTTTTCCTGCAAAACCCCTCATTTTTTTCTGAACCAGCATTTGCTACCAACAAGTATTTTTAAGTCTATACTCCTGATTTTTCATAGAAAATAGTGAAGAACTGGGTTATGGGAGATGATAGAAGAGGAGGTGTGTTTAACAATGCCCAAAGCTTTGTGTGGCCCTAAGAATTAAATCATATGTGCTGCATGCAAAAGAGTGTCGGTAGGATAATCCAGAGAAAATTACATGAGTGGTGGTTCTTTTCCAGCATTGATAGAAGATTTAATTTACACAGATAAGTTAAATGTGTTTCTTTTGTAGGATTTTGCATCTGAAAGCATGTTGAAGAAAGGCATCACCATAGTCAAAAAACCCAAACAGAGTGGAAAATATATTCGGAGAATCACTGTGAGAAGACAAAAAGATTAGACAACATTTTTCTACAATACAAGTACAAAGGAAATGTATATGGTATTTCAGACTACACAGTGCTTAATTCTGTTGAATTCTGATTTTGTGTGTAATCCAGGACTCTGTATTCTTTGTAGAAAATTAAGCTTCCAAATTCAGGGCTCCATTTTCCCTAATTATTACTGAGTGCCAAAGATAAAGCAAAGCATCTGGAACCGTACTATGCAGACTCAAATAAGCCCATGAGCTTTTGTTTTATTTTCTTTTCTGGAAAGACATTATTTTAATAGGAAGGAGGAGAATGAAAAAAGTGAGAACATGGAGAGGGTGACAGAGTAGTCTAATTACATTATATTTCTTCAGTTATGGATATGCACTAGTTCATTCCATCCAGTCTTCTCATTTATGAGCACTGGCAACAGGGAAATGGGTTGTGTATGTACGTACTGGATGTCATCATAGCAATCTTGTTTTCTGTGTACTGCTGGTCTAGCAGGTGGTGGCCAATGTATTACAGGAAGGTTCTGTAGCTCATCACAGGGGAAGCAGGAGCTGTGCTGGTTTTGGAGACTTCCCTGAATATTTCTCTTTCTCCCTTCTTTGCTTTGTTGTTGTAGCAATCTAAAACAAAGGTCATTCGAAGTGAAAAAAAAAAATAAAAATTGTTCTTTGTGCATGGAAAGCATAATTAAATTACTGATGCTTTAAAAGATTGGGTTTAGATCCTGTTAAGCAGATTTTTATTTGTATTGATGAATTCATTTGACATCTGTTTACTACTTAAAATATTGCTGCTATCATCTAATGACCAGACATTCTGGCTCCATTCACCAGAAGTGTCATTCAATAGCTGCTCTTTAGCACTAAATGTTGCATTACACAGGATGATGGAGTATTATGTATTTAGTATATTTTAATTAATTTTCTAATGTCAAGATTGAGCATTATGAAGCAGGTGTTCTCATAAGAGTTAAACATAGTGCATTATGTACAGAGCAATTGGACTAAAACAGAGATGTGGGTGTCTGAAAGCTTTAAAATTCATGTAGAGATATTATCCTCTGCCCGGTCATTTCTATGGAATATGAATGCATGCAAATCTTCATTTCCACATACACAAGACAGTTTCAAGAGAAGCTGAGCATTCCTTAGATTTTTCCATTTAATTTGCAAACACTCTACTTTAGCACTCTCTCTGCCGTTGCTGAATGCTAAAAAAAATCCTGTAAGTTGATGGAAACACTGCCAGAAGTTGGACTGGCATAAAACACCGCACCTTTCTGGGTACTACATTATTTTTATGAGGTGCTGGGTACATTTGCTACACACCAGTTCCACAGTAACTGAAATGGACTGTAAAATAAACATTTCCAGATTTAGATTAAAGAGAAAGATGTCCATTTCTGGGCTCCCCAGTTCAAGAAAGATGAGGAACTACTGGAGAGGGTCCAGCGGAGGGCTACGAAGATGATTAGGGGACTGGAGCCTGAAGAAGAGAAGACTGAGAGAGTATCTTATAAATGCTTACAAATGTCTTAAGGTTGGGTGTCAGGAGGATGGGGACAGACTCTTTTCAGTGGTGCCCAGCGACAGGACAAGGGGCAACAGGCACAAACTGAAGCACAGGAAGTTCCGTCTGAACATGAGGCAGAATTTCTTCCTCCTGAGGGTGACAGAGCACTGGAACAGGTTGCACAGAGAGATTGTGGATTCTCCTTCTCCGGAGATATTCAAGACTCACCTGGACAAGGTCCTCTGCAGCCTGCTGTAGGTGACCCTGCTTCGGCAGGGGGGTTGGTCTAGATGACCCACAGAGGTCCCTTTCAACGCCTAACATTCTGTGATTCTGTGATTCTATGCTCAACAGGAGTAACAGCAATAAATGACTCGTTAACGATGAGGCACACTCACTGTGTTACTGACTAAGAAGTAGTATTCGATTTGGGTGCTCGAGTCTTTCTTTCTGGCAGTGTCAGAACATTCCCCTTGGACAGTTGCTCAGAAATGACTGACATTATCTTTCATGGAAGAAAGAGGGAAAGTTATAACAACCCTACCATAGAATCAAGGTTAAAAGCTGTGTTCTTTAATCTGCATGTGCATAATGAAATGTTGGGGGAAGGCAGAACTTGGGGAAGGAAAATGTGTTGTGATGCTCTTTAACAAAGATTCTGTCAGAGGCTATGGGAAGAGGCAAGAGGCCTGAGGAGTGGCAGAAGGCTTCTTTGCATATGCCCTTGTGTTAGGTGGCTTCTGGGCTGTAGCTTAAGCAGTGAGATCTATCACCAAGTCTCTAGGTAGTCCATGGGACAGGGCACCACACTTAGTGCATTGCTGTCGTGAGGAGAGGACAGCAAAGAAGCTCATAATATCCATTTGTTATAAATCATATAGTAACATTAAGGTAAATTATATAAATTGTTGGCGGAATTGGGAGGCATGTATTTTTTACTTAATTTTACTTGGTATTCCTCTATCAAAGAAAATGAGAATTCTGGAATATCTAAAGAGATTTGGTGAGAATGTGTAGCTAGGTTCCAAAAAACAAATTCAGGTACCAAATATAAGCAGAATGACTTTCAGAAAGGCTGAGCTACTTGCGGCTCCCTTTGTCTTCCTTCAGTGGCAAATTGATGTCTTTCTGCTTTATGTTTTAAATAGGATTAGCTGATACAGCATAAAATAATACATTTCTGAAAATCTTACTTAATTTATTGCATCTTTATTACAGCATTTAACTTAATCTGAAGCGTGAGAGGGGATGCTGTGTCCAAGCATGTGTTCTTCTTGTAAATATAATTTCTAAAAGTACTGGCATGAAGATACTGAAGGAAAGCTAATGGTCAGTTAAACTGGCAAGGATCTGGGAAATATTTACTTGAACAAATGTAAGCAATTACTATGTCAGTTTTGATATTTCACCATGAGACCTATAATAATTTGCAAAGGAATGGAGTCCATTCTGGATGTCTTATGTTTATCTAGTTTTTTGCTGTTGGTGCTTCCCTTTAACACTCTGTATACACAGTCAAGCTCGGCATCTGTGTGTACTTTGTAGCCATTTCCGTCAGCTCACTTGTTTGATCCCACCTTCAGAAAGACGTCATACTTTATGTTAATTATTGAACAATTATTCAAGAATGGAATTTATACTTGTACAGCAGATCTGTGGAAAGCGATTGCACAGGTCTCTTCAGACTCTTTATCCTGATTTCCAAGGACATTTTGCTGACAAAGAAAAGTACATGAGGTGCTTTCTCTAAGGTCACAATAATTAAACACTTTTCAGTAGTTCTGTGGCCATTCCTTGTATCCTCAAACAGGGAATTTTTTATAATTGCAGATTAATATATTAATTTTCCACTGTTCCAGTGGAATCGTTGTAGCAGGGGAAGAAGAAACACACCATGCAGATCAAGGAGATACAGAGTCTATAAGGCACTTGCTGTGGGAGTTTGGAGAGCCTGTGAGCCTTAGCCTCACTGCCTGCGAAACAGATATGAGAGTTATCCATCTTTAAAATCTCCAGTGACTACAGCTAGAGGAAAGCCGTAGTCATGTTTTGAGTTACTGAGACCAAACTGGTGATGTTCAAAGGCAGGCAGAGTCACATCACCTGCTCTCTCAGTCATGCCTGACGGTAAGCCTAGTGAGAAGCATACTAAGATGGACACCAAGGGCTTGATCCACAGCTCACTGAACTCAGTGGAAACACTCCCAATAAGTTCATTAGGCTTTAATTCAAGATATTAATGCTGAATGTTAGCATGTGCTCCATTGTGAACATTGGCACTAATGCTGCTATCTATTCATGAATTCATGCTGAGTGTTGCTTTGTTTGTCAAGGCAGTGCAGTGTTTTGTGTACAGATCTATTTTCTCAAAAGCAGCAGAGAAGTGTTTGATGAAAGAAGAGAATGTTCCTGTAAAGGTGGTAAACCTTTTTCAATATGTTGTGCGCTATATTTGTTTTGAAATTTTATTACATGGACTTCTGTGTTGACTCTAAAGGGTTGAATTTACTATTTGAAAAATGACCCGTTTCAAAAAAAAAAAAGGCTTTTTCATTTTTCTGTCCTATTGTATTTGATTTTGTAGTTTACATTTTCAAGTGAATACTTCAACACTGTAAATCTAACTGAAATCTCATGTGTTCTGAGATGTTTGCAGAGAAAGTACGCCCCTAAGCAAACAAAAGGCAAATGAAAATTTTCACATCTTATTAAATGAAGTGAAAACATTTTTTAGTTTAAAAATATTTTGTGTAGGTTTCATTAATAACTACCCAGGGATTTATTACTTAAATGTAAAAAAAAAAGTTAAGGAAAAGAAAATATCACCTCTAAGTCTTCAAGTAACAGCCCTTAGTTCCCAATTTACGTGTCATATGCAATATAACTACTTCAGCATTGTGTTTAAATTTTTATATTTAGATTTTAAAATGGTGTATTTAGGAAGAAATTCTGTACAGGTTTGAAGAGGTGTGTGTGTGTGTATATACATACATGCACATAGTGTTTTAATATAGATGTAAATATAAAAACATACTCTTTGTTTACAATGGCAGGCTGATGAATGACATAGGAATTAGCTGGCATATCTTCAATTTAGAAACATAATAAAATTGTGTGTGTAAAGTAATTTTCATAATAACTCTGTTAAAGTCTTTCATTTTGCCCAAAGGGTTTTACAGTCAATGCTCAGCTACAGCCTGTGCTTCCTAAGATGTCAAATTGTTTATACTGGTTAAAAGATTGAATGGGAAATGACCCAAACTACAACAAGGACCAGATGCTGAGATGAGTTCCACATACGTAATTTCCGTTGAAGTTGAGTGTATTCGGCTAGACAAGCTGAATCTCAGAATCATGACTATGGGTCCGATATTTGGCCAAAATACTAATTCAATGTGAGAGACAACATCCTGATTAAGTCTTCCACTGATGTGATCCCTTGATTTGGAATTTCATATTGATGTTTAATCTGGCATAGTGTTGGCCACTGGACATTAGTTGTGCAACTTTAGAACATCTCTTATTTCTTCAAAGACTTCAATAAATCACAATTTCAGTTATATTTTCTCTGACTTTGAACTCAAAAATAAGTTATTGTCTCTTGAAAATATTTTGCACCATGGTAAAGCATTTGAGCATTCTGTTACTATTTTGCTTTGTTGACTAAAGCAGTAAGCATAACATTTCTCAAACAGTGATGCTAAAGCTTTGAAGTCTTTTATAGATCAGCTTTTATAAAAGAGAGGGCATGAAGTTGCTGATACTCAGAGACATCTTTTCCTTTGTTATAAAATAATCAGCTGCTTTCAATAATTCCATAATGTACCAGTGGCTTGTTAGTTACTGAGAGTTTTAAGATTGCAGTATAATCTGTCTTTCAAAATGTCACTTTATATAGCACATTCATTATTTGCCTTTAAGAGGAGAAAAAGAGATGATGACATAACTTACACCAAAAATATAAAAATTATGACACTTAGAAACACTTGACAAAATTTATCTTAGTAGATAATTTGGGGCATTCAGCAGTACAGAATGCTGTAAGAGAGAAATACATGTACAATAAAATTAGGAGTGAGTTAATTGATTTCTTTTTCCTGATAAAAACACTGTGTCTTCTGGAGTCTAGCTTTATTTGAATTGAGAATGGTAATTAAGGAAATCCATATGAAAATACGTATACACTCTGAAAAAGTCTCCTAACAATATTAAAACCCTTTTTTTAATTCCATTGCAAAATGTGCAGCAAAGCCCAACTCCGCTGACTTCAGCTAAAGAGCTAAACATTTTAGAGGTGTGAACACTACCAACAATTTTGAGAAAGACTGACAGTTTTGTAATTCACAGCTCTTCACCTGTGGACAATGCTTTCCATTTCTATTGCTCTTTCAGCATTGCAACCATACACACATGAGTTAAATGAATACTACCAGTTGTTCAGTAGTAGGAGTTTCCCTTTAAAAGCTCTAACACCTCATCTGTACCCTAGCTGTAGTATTTACATATTTTAAATCATTGCAAATGATGATAAAAATAAAACAACAAAGCAGGTAACCTTTGAGAGAAGTCTGCTCATGTTTAAGTTTTGTCATTTAAAGTAGTATCTGTGTGTCTAGTAGGCAATTATAGCCATTTTCAACTGGGAATCTTTTTCAAATGCTTAGCTCAATGTTTCTAAATAGTCCTTGTTATCCTCCACTCCTTAAATCTGAGACAGCACTGCAAGCTGGAAAAAATAGCAGACAGATGATAGTTCCCTTTCTAGTTGGATTTTCTTCCTCTGGTAGGTTATTTGCATTGGCTGTTCTGCTTACAACTAACCTGGTAAGACTACAAAGACAAAAGACCAGATCTTAACTTTTACGAAGGGTAAAGATACTCAACGTTTTCATATACTAAGAAGGAAAAGCAACGAAATGTATGTTCAAGGATATTTATTGAGTGTTATGCTGGAGACCAGGCAACATTATTCAACATGATTTTCCCTTAAATACTGAAGGCATTGCTGAACAAATGATATGAATGAAACTACGAATGAATGAAATCCACATTATATTAAAAATTGGACTGTTGGTGCTTAAAGCTCCTTCTTTCATTTTCTCCCAATTCAGTTTATTTCTGATCAGTTTCCGATGGCAAATATATTGTTTAAAATTCTTTTAAATAACATGGTGATAAGCTTCCTTGTATCTTGACAGATGTATGTTTATTGTAATTGCTTAGTTTGTGTTCTGTACATGGAAAGAGTGTGAATCTCAGAAATAAAGTGCTGTGTAATCAATTAGCTCCAGTGATAACTACTATTTTTATTATACAGCAGAGTAAACCATCATTAATTTAAAACATGTAAATTGGAAATCTGAGAACCATATTGCTAGCTGTAGTGGGAAAGATTCCTATAGAGCGTGATTGCTTCCATAATTCTTGAGTATATAAGAATTGCTGTGAAGCAGAACAGTCAGACATGCCCAATAAGAGACATCAACTGCTGCCTCATTAAAGGAAGAAAGAGAATCTGTGGACATAGGTAGAATCTAGAAGTCACCCCTTTTCTAAATTAAAACCTAAAATAGTTTGAGGATAATGATAATAAAGGTTTTGAAACCTATTACTTCCTATGAAGAAAGGGCATATTCAGCGTACATTTGAAATAGTTTAAATATTATGACAAACCCCTGTATATCTTAAAACCAGTTTGGCTTCTGAAAAGTGGACATGCTTTTAACTGAAGGTATTTTTTAAGAAAGGAAAAGAAAACCCAGCAAAATGGAACCTGATTCAGTATGTAATAGGATGATACATGCAGTCAAAGTAATTATGCACTTAAAGAGATATAATTCCATTTTGCAGGTCTTTAGGTTTATTCCACAGTTTAACTCCAACAGAGAAAGGAAGCCTACAGAGTGGAAGCAAGGACAGGTAGCCTGGGAGGAATACAGGGAAATTGTCCGAGTAGCCAGGGATGAGGTTAGGAAGGCTGTAGCCCTGATAGAATTAAATGGGGCCAGGGATGTCAAGGGCAATAAGAAAATCTACAGGTGTGATGGTGATAAAAGGAAGACTAGGGAAATTGTGGACCATCTCTGGAAGGAAACAGGGGACTGGTTACCCGGGATTTTAGGCTGGATATAAGGAAGAAATTCTTTACAATGAGGGTGATGAAACACTGGAACAGGTTGCCCAGAGAGGTAGTGGAGGCCCCATCCCTGGAAACACTCAAGACCAGGTTGGACAGGGTTCTGAGCAACCTGATCTAGTTAGCGGTGTCCCTGCTCGCTGCGGGGTGGTTGGATTAGATGACCTCTAGGGGTTGCTTCTGACCCAAAACTTTCTATGATTTCTATGATGTGGAGGAGGCTGGGGTACTCAACAAACGTTTTGCCTCAGTCTTTAACAGCAAGTGCTCAAGCCACACCGCCCAGGTTGCAGAAGGCAAAGGCAGGGACTGGGAGAATAAAGAACTGCCCACTGTAGGAGAGGGTGAGGTTCAAGACCATCTAAGGAACCTGAAGGTGCACAGTTCTGTGTGACCTGATGAGATGCATCCGTGGGTCCTGAAAGAACTGGTGGGTGAAGTTGCTTAGCAACTATCCATCATATTTGAGAAGTCATGGCTTTCCCACTGACTGGAAAAGGGGAAACATAACCCCATTTTTAAAAAGGGAAAAAAGGAAAACCTGGGGAACTACAGACCAGTCAGTCTCACCTGTGTGCTCAGCAAGATCATGGAGCAGATCCTCCTACAAACTGTGCTAAGGTATATGAAAAATAAGGAGGTGAATGGTGACAGCCAACATGGCTTTACTAAGGGCAAATCATGCCTGACAAATTTGGTGGCCTTCAGAGTTACAGCCTTGGTGTATAAGGGAAGAGCAACTGATGTCATCTGCCTGGACTTGTACATAGCATTTGACACTGTCCACACGACATCCTTGTCTCTAAATTGGAGAGATGTGGGTTTGATGGATTGACTAATTGATGGATAAGGAATTGGCTGGATGCTCACACTCAGAGAGTTATGGTCAATGCCTCGATGTCTAAGTGGAGACCAGTGACGAGTGGTGTTCCTCAGGGGTCGGTATTGGGACTGTTGCTGTTTAACATCTTTGTTGGCAACGTGGAAAGTGGGATTGAATGCACCCACAGCAGGTTTACCGATCACACCAGGCTGCGTGGTGTGGTCGACACACTGGAGGGAAGGGATGCCATCCAGAGGGACCTTGACAGGCTTGAGAGGTGGGCTTATTCAAATCTCATGAAGTTCAAGAAGACCAAGTGCAGTGTCCTGCATCTGGGTAGGGACAATCCCAAGCACAAACAGAGGCTAGGTGGTGAATGGATTGAGAGCAGCCCTGAGGAGAAGGGCTTGGGTGTGCTGGTTGAGGAGAATCACAGAATCACGGAATCACAGAATGGTAGGGGTTGGAAGGGACCTCTGTGAGTCATCTAGTCCAAACCCCCTGCCAAAGCAGGGTTACCTACAGCAGGCTGCAGAGGACCTTGTCCAGGTGGGTCTTGAAGATCTCCAAAGAAGGAGACTCCACAACCTCCCTGGGCAGCCTGTTCCAGTGCTCCGTCAACCTCAGAGGGAAGAAGTTCTTCCTCATCCTCAGACGGAACTTTCTATGCTTCGGTTTGTGCCCATTGCCCCTTGTCCTGTCGCTGGGCACCACTGAAAAGAGCTTGGCCCCATCCTCCTGACACCCACCCTTAAGATATTTATAAGTATTTATAAGGTCCCCTCTCAGCCTTCTCTTCTTCAGGCTGAACAAGCCCAGCTCCCTCTGCCTCTCCTCATAGGAGAGATTCTCCAGTCCAGTCATCATCCTTGTAGCCCTCCGCTGGACTCTCTCCAGTACCACCTCCTCTTTCTTGAAGTGGGGAGCCCAGAACTGGATGCAGGAATCCAGACGCAACCTCACTAGGGCAGAGTAGAGGGGAAGGAGAACCTCCCTCGACCTGCTGGCCACTCTCTTCTTGATGCACCCCAGGATAGCATTGGCCTTCTTGGCATCCATGCACACTGCTGGCTCATGGTTAACCTGTCATCCACCAGGACACCCAGGTCCCTCTCCACAGAACTGCTCTCCAGCAGGTCCACCCCAAGCCTGTACTGATGCATGGGGTTGTTCCTCCCCAGCTGCAGGACCCTGCACTT
>Ga0065711_1046617_pt1 | contig 12792 bp, 9 predicted proteins | sample Hoacrofraction12_FD_59098 | JGI IMG/M metagenome (GOLD analysis project Ga0065711, IMG submission 59098) | Hoatzin crop microbial communities from Cojedes, Venezuela - Epithelial fraction 12 v2 (version 2) | ecosystem: Host-associated > Birds > Digestive system > Esophagus > Crop | place...
AAAAAAAAAAAAAAAAAAAAAAAAAAAAAAAAAAAAAAAAAAGATTCTCCTCTCTCCCTGAAAAGATCAGCTAATCTGGAGAGATTCTGGAAGGATCCAGTCTTGAAAATACTGGTGAGTAAAGCCTTCAAAATTGGACAGGCCACAGCTCTGGTCTTAAAAATCAGCTTTTCTGTCCTGTTAGAGCTATCAGGATACAGCGTAGTAACTCTAAATGATGAAAAATGGAAGTGCCTAGGATTAGTTTTAAGCACTACATTTACAGTATTATTTTTCTTACCTAAATGCCATTAAGTTTTTACATCGGAAAGTATGTACAATGATCAAATGATAATAATAAAACCGCTCATTCTCACAAAAAAGTCTTACTGAAACGCCAATACTTGTTAAAACAATGTTTAAGTGAAGCATAGTCCCAGACATGAGATGCATAACAGTAAACACCATAATTATAAGCTCTTTTAACTAAGTTGGATCTAGAGGGGAGCTCTGAAGCAAAACAGAACCCTTCAACTGGAGGATGACCACCGAAATCTCGTTCAACAACCTAGTAGCACACTAAGAGAATGGCCACCCCAGCAGGTTCACAGTATGACCAGGAGCAGCAGAAATGCAGTGGCACAGTTCAGACACGGCTTTCCTGGACCACACTGGCACCAGAACCACAAGTGCTACAATACATGAAGACAGAATGGCCATGATGTTGACCTTATCAGCTCAGGGCTGCTATCCTGAGACAGCTACATTGCAGCCAAGCTGTAAAGTCACACTGCAGTCTACTTTTCAGATTTATTATCAGCTCTTACAGTAATAATTTCTCAACTTCTCAATTTCCATTTGGCCTGCCTACATTATGCACATCACTGCCTCAACTATTAAGTAGTTCATGTTAAAAAAAAAAATCTAGCTAATACCAGAAATATTCAATATTACACTTTTCAGATTAAAATAAACAGATCTTAATCAACAAACACCCAAAAGTCGTTTATATTAAGGAATCTTTTATACCCTCACACCTGTAAACAATGACTAACCTGTACAGATTTGACTCGTGACAATACCGTAAGTCTTCTTGAACTATGAAATTTGTTAAAGAAACCTGATCACCTTGCTTGCTCACATGAAGATTCAAAGGCAACAACTTAAACACTTTTTCCATAATCTCAAAATACCCTCCTTCAAGGAAAAAATATCAGCATATCTTGCTTGCTGAGCTATAATTTTAAGGGCTGTAAAGGAGCAGAGTTCTTATCTACAACCTCTATATCCTTACACATCTATTCATTACTACTATCATTCAATCACAGTATCTACAGTATTACTATTTGTCAGCATAAACCACTAGCAAATTACATACCAAGATTCACATCAGGCAACATTTTATCAAGAAATTGAGTCTCTCCTCCATTGGGGGACAGGAAGTCAGCTAAAAGCTGGCTGTTACTTAGTTCTGGATGTTGCAGCAGTTTCTAAGAGACAGAAGGAAAGAAAGAAGTATAGGTACTTTAATCTTTAAAAATCAGTTCCTCTGTAGCAAAAAGATATTCAAAGAGAATTATATTACCATAGAAATTGTCATTTGCAAAAGATTTCTGTTTTCCATCACATGAAACTTTAACAGGTTCTGTTTGCTCACCTGAACCCTTTCTGTAACTCAAATTACTTAGATAAAAAAAAAAAGCAGATACTCTTTCATTAGTTTTCTGTCATAAGTTTTAGAATATTCTTTGCTCCAAAAGTTTGTCTGATACCTGCAGATATTCCTGAAACTCCTCTCTCTTGGATTTTAAGAACTCGTAGTTCTTGGGGCCAATGATTCTCTTTGAGGGAAGCTGAGCATCAGGAAACGTACCTAATAAAGACATCAAGGAGATGAAATTATTCTTGTAACACAGCAAACCTTGGTTTCACTATTATAAATTTCAGCTCAGTACTGAATGATAATCACAGCAGTGGGAGAGTGGCTTTCCAGATGGAGAACATACCGTGAAATTCCGTTAGCTTCGACTCAAGCACATAAAATTCAAGATACCTCCTGTAGACAGACCAGTGTTCAGGTTCATGCCCAACTGGGGAAGAAAAAAAAATACAATGTTAAATATAAATCAGGTTTTATGGCACTTCAGAGACAAATTAAGCAACAGCAAACAAATGCTGGATTATTATAGCAAAAACCTCAATGATATTAGTCCTCTAGATTGCACTAACATAAAAAAAAAAATCCCCAGCCAACTAATTTAAGTCTTAAATTAAAATACATACCTGGCAGATGGATATGGTACTAGCATGGAAATTACCACCTCATTTAGAGGATCCCTAAAATCTAAATCTAAATAATGGAGCACTGCATAACTTCAAAATTTATGAGGGCTGATTACGTTAAATCTATTTTCAAACTTTTAACTGAATGATGTATAGAAATACTACGTATTGAATACAGTCCGCTGCACCACCAGCTTGAATCCTGATCATTCTTCCCCCTGAAAGATATAACTAAATAGCTCGTACACAATTCCTGCTTATTGTGGAAGTATTAGTCTGACTACACAAATTTATGCAGCCACAGGATGATGCTATTTTCCCCACTCAGCATGGATGTATTGCTATTTAGATAGTGATAAACTCTCTGAAACCCAGGACGGTTCCTAATAAGCAACACATTTTCATTTCCTAAGAACTGTATTTTAAAGTTACATAAAAAGTTATTTATTGTTCATTATTCCAAGTTCACAGCGGGTGAAAGAAGAATATGCCAATTGTTTATTAATATGAATCATAGGATCAGTATTTTTTGAAAGAGAAAATCTCAAATTTTGGCATGAAATCTAAATGGAACTGATTTGTGCTGAGGAGCCAGTTCTCAACTTGCAAATACTAAATGTGATATTTTAGCTCTCAAACACATTTCCTCAGAATTTTCAAGTCATTATTTCAGAATCAGAAGAACATGTATGCAAAATACACCACAACAGTCATCAGAATACAGCACACTAGAATACTTTGAGTTCATTTTTAAATTACATTTTATTTATCCACAACACTGCATACCTGCGCTTCTATCATTTCTCTCCACATCAATGCAGAACACAGGAATTCTCTCCTTTCTGTCTTTTCTTTCCAAGGAGGGATCTTCAAAAAAATCTACATATGGGATGCTAATTTTCCATGCGGCAAGGTTGCGGGGTGTATTTGGGGTACTAACAGCCTCCTCAGGAGAATCATCTTCCATCACCATAACGCCTTCTTCAATCTGTAAAGATTCAAACATCAAGATCAACAGTTCTATTTTAATTGGTTCAGTCTACTTTTGCAAAACTTCTATATGATAATGAAACGTAAATCGAGTCTTTAAGTATGTGTCACTAAGTATTAAAAGAAAAAGAACAACCATTTCATTAATGGACTTTTCATGTAGATGAATTTCTGGTTTTAGATCCACTGCAAATTAATTTGAAGTTAGTGGCTTTTAGTGAGATCTGAAAGTTTCTTATAGAACTATCAAGTTCCGTATCTGATACTTCAAGGAAAAACCAAAACGGGGACAGGAAATAGAAGTAGTAAAGGAGACAGCTGGAATAATGCCCCAGACTGAATTCTACAGGAACCAGCTTGGGTCCAGCAGATTTAGCTGCACTGCATTTTCCAGCATGCTAGGACCCAAACTGAAGACTTGAACTTACTAGGTGATGCCAAGAAGCTATCTAAACACAACAAGAGACAGAGGCCAACAGTGCAGCGATTGAACAGGTCTACCAACCCACAGCCAAGTGCAGCGGAGTAGGTTGTGGACACAGGAATCCAACTTGCTCTGCAACACGCAACACAAACACGACTGGGATAGAATTCTTCCCGCAGCCCAGAGCTATTTTAAGGAAAGCCATTGTAAGCATTACTGCATTCCCCACCAGCTCCAGTTTCAGCATCATACTCCCAGAAACAGATGCACCAGGGAGCAGCATGGACCTAATCCTTGCCGGCTGTGCGCGGGGCAGCTCCAGTGCATGGAGTTCAAACTCAGACTCTACACAATAAAACGTAACCCTGATTTATCCATATGCAAGCAGACCTTAGAAGCGGTGCCATGGGAAGGCTGAAGAAATCCTTTTGAACTTCAACTGCAGTCCCCCAGCACCACGCCGACATTCACTTACGCTCACACAGACAGGCTGAGCTGCCCACAGGTAAGAAACCACCCAAGCACCACACAGAGCACCAAATTCTCAGGCCCCCGGCAATGACAAAGGAAGCACTACAAATCTTTTCCGGCCATGAACAACAGAAAGATCGCCTTAAATACCTAAAATGAAAAATTCAAGCTTCAACAGCTACTCCTGGAAAGTAATTTCTCCAAACAATGCTTAACCCAATTCTCATCTTCACCACACAGAAAAAAAGAATACTAGAGAAAAAAAAGACCCAAAGGAATGAAAATGATTTTTGCAAATGAAGAGACAGTGTCTGTGAGAAGGAAGGGTAGGGCTGGCCTTAGACTCAAACAGGACTCAAACATAAAGCGAAATGGAGAATTTGTGGGGAGATTAGCCCTTACTAAAGATGTGCTAAACGTTTATTCTTTTTCACTTGCTTGCCTCACTTGTGAAAATAAGAGTAGTCCTATTTCCCTAAAAACCTAAAATTGTCCGAATCTAATGTAGCCTGCTGCCATGCTGCAAGGGCTTCCAAAACACCGCAGCCCTGCGGAGAGGCAGGCGCTGCCCGACGAGGAGCAATGCCCAAGCACATCGCCCTGCTTCCAGCCCGCGCCTGCCGCAGCAGCGGTCAGCACCTCGCTCTTCCCACCACAATTTACAGAACTGTTAATTATACCCAGACAGGTTAGAGTTAAGCAACAATTCAAAGGTACATTATTTTATTGTCTCACATGGAGACTTGAGAGTACTGCCACTTGTTAAAATAGGAGATTTTAACATGAATTCACAACACGTGAAACTACAGCAAACTGGAAAGCATGAATCCTGCTTTCAAGTTCTTTTTTCTTAGCTTCATAATTTAAAGCCAAATTCTCCTCAAAGGCCAAGCCTAGGTGGCTTAACAAGTTCTGCTTGTATTGGGATAATCTAATTCACAGATTAAGGCAATACAGCACCCCTGAAATAATTGTGGCTGTATCTGCACCACAATATTCAAATGACCATGACCTGACTGCAGCTGAAACATAAATGATTCAACACACACAAGCAATCTTTGTTCAATTTTGTTTTGCCTTTGCACAGTACTGAAATGATCCTCAAACTGTTTATAGTGTGGACTGCTGTCTTCCAAACTGGATCTCCGTGGATCCACTGACCGAATCCCTTTGCTTCAAAATGCCTCTTTGCTTCCACTTACCCGGTTTATTCAATGAAAAGAGAAACTGTGAGAGGCAAAGAGCAGTTGCCGTTGCCGCTGCACAGAGACCGCGCTCACCTAAGGTGGTTCACAATTTGAGAGCTAAATCACAGACTGTGCTCTTTCACAAATCAAACAAAAATAAGCCCAGCCTGGAATGAACAATTAGGGCTCACAAACTGCAGGACAAACTTGCATCGAAGAATGGAAGAAATGGGACAGATGCTCTCTGAACCACAACAACAGGGTTGTCGGGGTGCTTCACAGCTACAGAGTCTTCCGTACGAGGTCTCACCCTCATTGTCGCCCCTCCTCAGGCTTTACGCAGTGGTCAGCACCGGACAGAAAGAGCACAACAACGCTTCAGGATGGCAACGCCAAGTCAACCACAGCCAAGTTTCTGCAGATGGGGCAGCATGGACTGAGTGCAGTTTGCACTCACTCCTTCAACCTGAGGGCTGAGCTATCGGCTGCCAAGATTAACACTTCATAATCTATCCTGACTAACTGTGTATATTTGCTTTAGCACTAAATAGATAATCTCCACTAGGACCTCCTTGCAAATACACAAGATCATTCTAGAAACACTCAGGCTTATTTGATTGTGTAGTTTTTGACTAAACTATATGCATAGGCATGGACTTGATCAAAACTCAACTCTTTGTCCACTTTTTCCAATTCTTTCTTTTTTTAATTTACCACTGCTTGCAGCTCTCACCTCCTACCATTTGCTGAGTTTCATACACCGCAGAGTTGGCACAAGGCTTAGAGCAGGTACAGGTCAGTCGTTTCCTGAAGTGCCCATCGAGGGGCCGTAACCTCTTCGCTCAGCCCTCCTGAGGTCGTATTGGATCATCAGCAAAGTTTCACACACTCATAACCTCTTTTCACCAAACCCCTCACCTGACTTCTAGCCTGGTTTTGCTAATCCTATGTGAATTTGCAGGCTTTTCCACTATGACGACCACAGCACATACATTAACTGTAAGCCAGGAAGCATGAATTTCTGGGAGTTTTACTCCTCTTTCTAAAGATATCACCAACCTGTACTAGTTAGAGGTTGCCTCAGTCTCTTTCCATTTGCTCTATTCAACAAAGCCACAATTCAAGTCTGTAAGTCTTCTGAGTGCCTTGGGAACAATATCTGTGCTTTAATATGCAGTATATGTTTTGCTATATTTAAAATTTAGCTGACAGATGGAGCATGGTTTCACAGAATTACTATTACCATGTCGGCAGCTTACAAAGCTGCTGTCCAGAGCCACAGAAAGCTGCTAACACAGATTTCTGTCCCTACTTGATTTCCTTAGACTAAACCAGTGTTTCCTATAGGCTTTAACTGCAACCAACATGACTTTGTCAAAAAAGAAAAAAAAAAGGCAGAAAACACATTATTCAGTTCCTGTCACAATGCACAGAACTCCATTGTGCTGCCATTCTTTACCTTATATTTACCTTGAATCCACCAAGCTTACATTAATACCAATTACTTAAATACCTAATTAGGATCTGTGTAGAAGGAAATAACTTCCCTATCCTCCGTACGTAAGCTAACCAAAGAGTTGCTAAGTCTGTATGCTGCACTGCTACCATCTTACAATTATACCGTCACTTCCCAGGTCACATTTTTCTTACCCCATGCAGCTCTTCCTCTGACCCTGTGATGCCTGCTAGGAAACTACTCCTTGGCATTTGCTGTGACACTGTTAGTGCTGAATTCCGTATATTCAGTATTCACTCATGAGGTCACAGCTCTGTCCAGCTGTTCGTATGCACAGTAACCTTACAACAGTTTAGTGTTTTCCCTTTTCTTCTTCTCATCCACACTTACCAAGTGAAAGCACTTGGGCATTTCCCAAACTTTGTCTAAGGTGGTTTTAGTAAAAATGTAGTATGCTCCCTTTATTTAATGAAGGTATTTGAGACAATGCTGCACTTAAAACTTTCCATTCTTGCCTAAGCTAAAATAATTCTGTCCATCTGAAAACATTCCGTAGTAAGGATCAGATGCTCTATTTTCTGTCTTGCCAAATTCAGCAACTTCTCACAACTTCTTGTGCTCTGGCACAAAAATATGTTCCTTCCCTGAGCTCCACTGCTTCAATTATACTTCAACCTCTACTATAGTGCAATTACATTTCCATACTCTTTGGCTAGCAGAATCTACAACAGCAATGTGGCAAAATTAACTTTTTCATTAGAAAATTAACATTTTCATTAGACTCTCACCTCAAAAAGAGAGAATTTACAACAAGAACTTAAGCGTCCAAAAAATCATCTGCAACAGTTCTGCTCCCTTAAAGACATGACTTCTATGAAGATTTAACCTGTAGAGAAAATTGCCTTTTTTTTTTTTTTCTACTCTTAAAGAAAAAAACCAAACTGAGTTCTAAGTTGCTGAGGCCTTCCCACCCTCTTCTGCAAGCAATTCTGAACAGAGTGAATAATATAAACTCACATTTACACTTTTAGCTTCGGGCGTTCAAAATGAGCTAGCAGTTTATGAAGGTGATAAACGCTTTCTTTCTTAGGAACAGGTACAAAAGGTTGAATTGGCAGACACACTGTAAAAAATACATGACTACCAAACAGCTACTGACGAATTTCCTCCTCTTCCCTTTTTGAAATTTTCCATTTGTCCCCCCACTGTGCTTCACATACCAATGTCCCATGCACTAATTTTACCATTGGCTCCATTCATTGCTGTTTAGCATGAAAGAAAAACATTAGCTGAGGCACGACTACGCCTCGTGATCAGCAGACAAAATGCTGCATCATAGACCAACTTGACAGCAATTTCTCAATTACTTTATCTATGGTTTTAAGGTCTTGTGGCAAGCTTCATCTGAAAAGCCACGCATGCAGTCCTATGCGTATCTTATTATGGAGAATTATAAAATGGCACAGTAATTTTTTAGAGAAAAATGCATTGCTCACAAAAATGTCTGACACCACTACTTTTAGTACTTCTCTGTACTAAAGCAATAAGCTCAGCAGCACACTAACTGGGGATGTGGCTTGTGAATGAATACACGGAAAACAAGGCAACTTAATCAGAAGCCAGCACGCGGAAACCCCACAGCAAAGAAAGACAGCAGAAAAAGCAGAAGCTTAACATTTTCAAATAAGGAAGAAAAAACTCCAAACAACAACAAAGACTTCAAGACAGATTTAAAGCATTTACTCACAAAGTCATCTTCTCCTTCATTTAAGTTATAGCTAGGCAACATAGCTCCTTCCATTGCAGAACTCTTGAACACACCCTTTATTTTGTTGCCTATTCTGCTGATTCCAAATGATTCTCCTCTCTTCTGTGTGGTCCTAAGGATTACAGAAGCCACAGAGGTCACAACGCAAGGCATATTATTACGCAGCAGCTCAGTAGGCTATTGCACATTTGCAGATAAGAGAAACAACTCTATATAAACAAGTATCCAGTATACTTACAATTCCACTTAAACTGAAGTTCACTTATGGCAAATTTGTTCTCGGATCGATCAGCAAAATTCCTTAATTACACTTTTAAGAGATACGGGATTCCCATATGCTTAACCATGAGCAAAAGTTAACCTTTTATAATAGTATCCCAGTAATGCAGGACATAGAATAAACAACTAACTATGCAAAACAATTATGTTTTGACAGCAGAAACTGTCATCTTGCTACAGGCATGCACACCAAGAAGGTCACTAACTCCGTCCTTTTCCATGTACTCAGATTTAAATATTTACCCACTCTTGCCAAGCACTGTAAATGGCGTACTTAGATGTCTTTTTTTTTTACATAAACATCCTAGAATTTTACAAGTATGTATGATTCAAGATAGATCTCGACTTTTAAACACTGGAGACAGACAAAAGGAATGTGCAAGGAGCAAGACTGAGCATGAAATAAAACAGATGTAATCGAAGAATCTTGGCTTGAAGAGAGAGTCTGACTGAAAGATGGAGACTTTTTTAAGTCTTGCCACTTATGACAAAGCATCCAAAAAACAACAAGGTATGAAAAAAGACAGTCAGTTGGGCAGAAAGCACAGCCCTTAATGAGAGAACAGATTTTATAGCATTCTTATGCCCTTACACAGGACCTGACATGGAAGATTACTTCTTACATAGAAATGCTACTAATTCTGGAAAGAAAAATGTTTCTGTTGAATATGAAATCAGCCTGAGGCTACTTATGTTGATTCAATAAATACAGTTGACAGACAAGTTAAAAATCAATACAGTGAACTGCAGAATCAAAGACTCAAGAGGTTTATAGATTACTGAGATTGAAAGCACAATTACTACTTTAGAAGACAAAAAAAAAAACTGCTTCTTTTTGTTTTAAAGGAAAAAATTATTAACTACTGAATAGTAGTACCAACAGAACAGCAGACACGTGCAGGTAAAGTGTCTTCAAAGCCTGTAAAACCATGCTGACAACATCAACTGCTGACTCAAAATGTGCATGTTACTAACAATCCTCCTGTTTACAATTTTACCCAGACTGTGTACATGACTGAAATTGCGTAAATAATCCACTGTTTTTACAAATCTTTTGTTTTTCCTATCTCATATTATTATCATCTCCAAAGCAGACAGGCACCATCTATCTTATTTATCTCTGCTAACCAAAGATAAGGTTGCTTGGCTGTTTGTAGTCTAAATCCACGTTTGAACAATTTTCCTTTATTTCTAAACAACTTCTACATGCTATTGTGCTGAACTGAACTTTTTCACATTGGGGACTGACCTGAATCTTGTTGCAGAGCTTAAACATTGGGCTAGCAAAATACAGAGCTTATTTAGACAAAACTACACAGCTTTTCTAGAAGAGTAACACTTCATACTTCTGGCTTGACTCTTGAAGTAGTTTTCGTCACTCTTGTGAAAATTTGTGCAGTTCTCAAGATTTTGAGCAAAAACATTGATCTGCACAAGCTTAAAGATTTTATAAGATGCTCCAATCAGTTCTTTCTGGACTGATCATGCTCGAGCTGAAGGCAGAGCTTTGCCTATAACCGTAGCACTGAGCTGGGTGGGGACAGGACTCAACCCGACAATCATAGAACCATAGGTGAAAAAAGACCTCTAAGATCAAGTCCAACCATCAACCCAACACCACCATGCCTGCTAAACCATATCCCGAAGTGCCACATTTACTTGTTTTTTGAACACCTCCAGGGATTGTGACTCAACCTGGAGTTGAGCCCAGGCTGAGGACCCGGGCAGCCTATTCCAATGTCCAACCACTCTTTCAGTAAAGAAATTTTTCCTAACATCCAATCTAAATCTCCCCTGACGCAACCTGAGGCCATTTCCCCTTGCCCTATCACTAGTTAGTGGGGAGAAGAGACCAACACCTGCCTCACTACAGCCTCCTTTCAGGCAGTTGTAGAGACCAATAAGGACCCCCCTCAGCCTCCTGTTCTGCAGACTAAACAGCCCCAGCTCCCTCAGTCGCTCCTCGTAGGACTTGTTCTCTAGACCCCTCACCAGCCTCGTGACCCTTCTCTGGACACGCTCCAGCACCTCAATGTCTTTCTTGTAGTGAGGGGCCCAAAACTGAACACAGTACTCAAGATGCAGCCTCACCAGTGCTGAGTACAGGGGCACGATCACTGCCCTGCTCTGGCTGGCCACACCATTCCTGATAGGTAAGAACCAGCCCTTTCTGCCCTAACACTGAGCTCAAAGATCACGCCTAACGAGTACAGAGCAATCACTAAACTGGAACAGGTATAAAGTAACAAACTAGGATGGGACTCTCCTCGCAGGAAAAGACACATTCAGAACACAAACTGGTGAATAAGAGGGTACACAGACACATGGTGGGCAATGGTATGGAGAAAACATAGGACTGGTTTAGCAAAAATCCTTGAGCAAGTACACAGAGCACAAACCAGATTAGGTGAGCATGGAAAAAACCTGGGGATGTTAGCAGAGATGGACAGACAACAGGATGGTCAAAATTTTGAAAAAGTTGAGCAAGAAAAATAAAAAAATGACAAAAAAAAACAAGTATCAGGATTCAAAGCTAATAGATTCACTGGCTAAGTAGAAATAAGAGAAATAACTTGAGGCTAGGTGGAAGGGAAGAGATAGGACCAGGATATGGTTCAAGGCATGAGGGAAGAAAGCAGAGTGGAGGCGGCAGTTCAGAACAGAGACCAAGTCTTTCAAGACCTGTGAACTCTGCTACTGTCAACAAATCTATACTCATTCGGAAGAGTATCCCACTCCCTCTAGTGCTGATCCATGTCACAGCATTATTAGACCACCATCGTATAGTTGGTTTGTTGGCAGGGCCCTGAGCACAGAGCCTACAGGTTCCAACATTCCTGGTGAATGAGGTGACAAGAGGTTGGAATACCTTTTTTTTTTTTTAAACAATCCAGAAGTCACACATACATAACATTAAAAAAAATTGTTGTTCACTTTATAGCTGGGAATTGCAGACCAAAGATTGCCTTAGTGCCACTGTGCGCTGTGGCATTTTTCAGTCGTGGATGGTTGCAAACCCATTTTCCCACAGGATCCCTGCCTCACTCTGTGCACTGAACGGATCTCTGCAAGTGATCAGCCAGGACTATGCAGCTGAAAAATGCTCTTATAAACCTCTGCGGGCCAAGTACCACCAGACAAGTTGTATATATCAGACAAGCTAGATATTTACACGCTTGTGAAGTCAGAGTACCCTTTTCTTTTGGCTGACTAAAATCCCTGTACCCAATTAGGAGAAAAGCCGAGCACACAGAGCTGCACTCAAAAATCAGTGAACTGCGCTTATCCCAAGTACTCCTTCTTGCTCAACAATCTAGCAAGTTATAACTCCATACACTGAACTGGGACATAAAAGATAAAAAGTGTCTATGTAACTTGATTCCTAGCCTGTAAAATGAAGTTGATAAATTTCCCTCAAGACTCCAGAATGGTATGAGTAATACATGTAGTACTGATGGCTCCAATAAATTCTAAGGAAGAGTTCATAATGAAAAAATTGTTTTCTGAGTTTGGATAGCATGTATTTAAAGAGGCGTGAACAATGAGAAAAAAAACCACTGAAAGGCTATTAAAGCACTAATCAGTGCTCACAGACTATCTAGAGCAGATTATAAAAAGTAACGTATGTTGCATCAAACCTGTAACAGTCACAAGAAAAGCTGCAGAGAGAAGTAATTTGGGGAACTGTTGGTTTGGAGTGCTGGATAATATTCATAAAATAGTTATATTTGCATGCAATGCTAGGCAATGATCATCCTGGACATAGCTGTGCACGATAAAACAAGCAGTTCACGGAATCACAGAACGTTCGGGGTTGGAAGGGACCTCTGTGGGTCATTTAGTCCAACCCCCCTGCCGAAGCAGGGTCACCTACAGCAGGCTGCACAGGACCCTGTCCAGGTGGGTCTTGAATATCTCCAGAGAAGGAGACTCCACAACCTCCCTGGGCAGCCTG
>Ga0065711_1046618_pt1 | contig 12792 bp, 6 predicted proteins | sample Hoacrofraction12_FD_59098 | JGI IMG/M metagenome (GOLD analysis project Ga0065711, IMG submission 59098) | Hoatzin crop microbial communities from Cojedes, Venezuela - Epithelial fraction 12 v2 (version 2) | ecosystem: Host-associated > Birds > Digestive system > Esophagus > Crop | place...
TCACCGACCACTCATCCAGCCCACACTTCCTCAGCTTCCCTAGGAGGATATCATGGGAGACTGTGTCGAAAGCCTTGCTGAAGTCGAGGTAGACAACATCCACAGCTCTCCCTTCATCTACCCAGCCAGTCAAGTCATTGTAGAAAGCTATCAGATTGGTGTCAGGCATGATTCCCCTTGGTGAATCCATGCTGACTACTCCTAATAACCTTCTTTTCCTCCACTTGCTGGAGGATGAGCTCCAGGATAAGCTGCTCCATCACCTTTCCCGGGATGGAGGTGAGGCTGTCATCCACCGAGGATGGTGAACGAGCACGCTGTCCCAGTGTCTGATCATTAGTGAAGATATTGAACAGGATCGGAGCAGTATTGGCTCCAGGAGTACATTGATAGCTACTGGTCTAAAACTAGCCTTCACACCACTTATCACCACCCTCTGGGCCTTGCCATTCAACCAGTTTTCAACCTACCTCACATAATTTAAAAGCTACACAGCTTTTTAGATCTGCAGAGAAGACTGAAGGTACAGACTTCCATGCAGATGTTTACAAAATCAATCAGGTGTAAGCATGTTTTGTGTAATAAAACACCGAATTTTTGTATGTGGATTCCTAGTAATTGCAAAAATCAAATTAAAAGTACAAAACTTACATGCTCAACTACCAGAAATCAAGTGACTTTGTTGACAGAGCTGAATTCTGCTTCCTCTCCACAAGCATTACTGCATCAAGTTTGGATATTTCTGTAGCATCTTCTCTAGTTTGTATATGCCAGCACAAACTGTTGTTGCATCTTGGGGACAGAAGCAGATTCAGCACAACGGTGAGGAGTATTACTTCAATGCATAGGACATTTTGCCCAGCAATGAATGCAACTAGTTCACCTCTGTTACGTGTCTTCTCATTTGAACTTATTTCTCTGCTGTTACACGTGTGCTTTATCGGCAACTGTATCCAAAATGAAAATGCAATTAAGCAAAACTGAGTGAAGTAAAATTGTAGTACAACCTAAAGACTACTTTTCTGTTTGCTGTTTACAGTGTCTAATGCAACAGAACTTCAAGTCTTAATGAAGCTAGGGTGGGCTCCCATCTTTTAAATATTTAACTGTATGCATTGATGTAGCCCTCTGAGACAATGGCATATAAAATCCGTATGTTTCTACTCCATACAGAATAAACATAAATGCAGAGACAGAGAATTTTAATTATGCGATATCATTATCCTTCATCTGCCTATTTATGATGACTGAAAAATATTATACCACATTTGAGAAAAAGAATTTGATGTTATGCTTGAACGTTACAGACTGAAAAACACAGGGGAGTATTATTCTTGCAGCATTTGACAAAGTGTACTGGAAAAGGGGAACTCAAATGAAATTAACCACCTCTTCTGTCTTTTGATTTTAATAAAATTTGCAAGCTTCTAGATCAAGCTATTAGTTTCAATTTGCCCACTAACTCATGCACAGAAAGGGAATTTTTTAGGTGGCTAAACAAGCTTGTCAATTAGATGTTTAATGAATTAAGATGAACTGAGAGGCATTGTTAATTGGCAACTGTTGATAAAGAAATAGCTACATTTTTTGAAGGTGCAAGGATCACTAATGAGTACTCTGTTAGAACTAATTGAATTTGTTCATTTAAGGCCAAACTGTGACCTGTAGCCCTTATGTCCTCTGGAAGCAAAACTTTAAATGCTGTTGTGTGATGGGACATAGTAAAATTACTTTAGCAGGTATATGAAATTAGCTAAATTTATATGAGAATGTTATGATTTTTTCCTGAAACATGTTGTCCTGTTTAGTCACACTCAGCACGTTTGCTGGGCAAAAGAAAGTATGTCTTCTAATGTCAATTGCATAAATACATTGTGTTTTAGTGCTTTAAAACATGTGCTTATTGCTTTAGTAATTCCCCTTGCTAGTCCTGACATTATCTTGTGTGCTTCCTGCAGATGTAAATGAATGTGAAGCTGAACCCTGCAAGAATGGCGGAATCTGTACAGATCTCATTGCCAACTACTCCTGTGAATGTCCAGGCGAATTTATGGGAAGAAACTGCCAACAGAGTAAGTATTGCATGTTTTTACATCTATTTTTTGAATAAAATAAATAATTTCTTCTACAGAAACAACTGTATTGTACTATGGAAATATTTCTCTAGTCTACAAATACATAATGCTCAAAATAGCCATCTTATTCTTTTTCAAAATGGAGGAAATTAAAGACAGAAAAGCTGTCATGCATTCAAGTCAAGCATCTGATATGATGGAAACATTTGCAAAATGCAAAAGTATTGTCTGAAAGTCAAACAAGAAGGAGTAAATAGTGTAAAGTAGAAAAATACAATGTGTAAAGTAGAAAAATACAATAACTGATTCAGGCTAGGGATTCATATTGCCAAGTATCCTGTCCTCAACAGTAATTATTAGCAGGTGTTAGCAAGTGTAAGAGCAAAGCAAAAATATATGTTACTTTCTCTGACATGTCTCTGGCCCCTGAAATTTGGACCACAGATTTACAAATAAATCTTTAGTGGAGTTCCTCCAGGATCTTCTTCTTCAGAGTGAACTTCTTCACTCTGAGGGTGACGGAGCACTGGAACAGGCTGCCCAGGGAGGTTGTGGGTTCTTCTTCTCTGGCGATATTCAAGACTCGCCTGGACACAGTCTTGTGCAGCCTGCTGTAGGTGACCCTGCTTCGGCAGGGGAGTTGGACTAGATGACCCACAGAGGTCCCTTCCAAACCCTACCATTCTGTGATTCTGTGATCTGTCCCAGGAACAGTCTCGCATGATTTTACCAATAACATTGGCCATGAATGCACTATAAAGGTCTGATTCCTAAAGCTATTACTACAGAGGAGTTCTTCACACATGAAAGACTAGGTAATCTTGAAGACCAGAATAACAAAAATAGAATAAATTGCTATGGTATGCAATATACCTTAACATTTAATAAAAGATATTAGAGGCTCATGGATTTGAAATACTGCAGAGAAGAAAGCCTGTGTGTTTTAGTTGAACAAAGGACGCTAATAGATGGTATTGTGGAAAAAGCTAATACAGTCCCAAGATATGTCAAGCCTGGTACCTTAAAGAGAAAAAGGAAAGTATTTGTGTATTAACATCTGTAGTATTAGATACTACATTCAAAATACCTGAAATACTGAAGTCATCCACATTCAAGAAAGGAGGTTTCTAGCTCAGAGAATATCTACTATGTGGAGCAGGAATAATAATAAAAAAAAATGTTGCAAGTTGAGTACTAAATAGATGAAACTAGAATATGATTCATTTTTCTATGTTCACATTGTGGACGCGTGGGGAAGAAGAGAGAAAAAACTAGCATAGACTAATAACCACAAATGACAAGCTGGGAAATTTCCGGATTTATATATGCAACAGGAAAAAGATATGAAGAGTCCAATGTAACGTGTATATAATTCTAGAGAGAAATCTAAGTTAAAGATTTGCTTTGAGAAATTATGCAGGCCTTAAATAATTTTTAAAAAAAGAAAATATCTATTAAAGTCTTCTGTAAAAGTTGCTGGTGAAACACTTCATGTATTTCCTTATAAAGGGCAATTGAATTGCCATTTGGAATTCTACCAGGAATCTCATCCGTCCCTTCAGAGTTTATCCCTTCTGTTTTTCACAGTGCATATGAACGTTTCTCAGATTATAGATCATGGAACACTAATTTCCCATTTTGCTCGAAATAGGGTATTTGGAGCTATTACTTGAAGTGATCATTGTATTTTCTGGATCATCATCTATTATTTCCTATTTCTTTTTGTAGAAGTATGTGTAATTACATGTAAATATAAATTCTGTGTGTGAAGTTCCATATATTACATATTATACTGGATCGGATTTTAGGTGTATGTATGTATATACACACATAAGTATTTCTACTTTGGAGAGCATATAACATGTAAATACAAAAAATATAAATTTCCAGTATATTGATAGTACAAATTTCCAGTATATTGAAGCAGTGAAAGAATTCTGCTAATTTCAATTACTGATTTGTAAAACATACTACCTACAGACTGTCTTTCTGGGTCATGCCTGGGGGATTTGCACTGGTAAGCCAATCACCTACTCATATGATCTTTCTGGAGATGCTTCTGTAGACAAATGCTCATAATCGTGACCCAGGACTCCATCAACTAGCCCATAGGGATGAGCACTAAGGTGTTTGAAAGTATAATTGTGTTGAGTGTTCAAAATTTTTTATAATTACAATAAAGGTCTATACAGCAGTCAAATTGCTTTGATATAGGGATCAAGGACAATGAGTTTTAAAATACGCTTTGCAACAGATGTTAATTTGCTAGCTGCAAAGTGTGTATCGTGTGGTAAATGGGATGGCAGGGCAATGCAGCACTGGAGTGCAGAGGTAAAAAGATTCTGTTCTGTACTTCCCCGGGTAGGCACCCACACACAGAGGTACCACCAATCTGGTGTCTGTGGCGTGGTATCGGGGGAGGAGTGTGAATTCATATGTGCTTTGAAGACTTAAAAGTGATATACTACTTGAATCAGTAATTTGAAAATGCTACACAATGTAGAGATTTGAATATTTCTGTTATAGTGGTCTTAATGCTCACATCATTCAGCTAAGTCTACAAAGAGTTATCAATAAGAATCAGATAGTTAAGGATGAGAAAAATGTTTGTACTGACTGTAACCATAGAACTGCCCCTGTTCAGGAAAGTCAACGTTTTCTTCTAGTACTATGACACAGTTCACAAACTTTAAGCATTCATCTACTTTTGAGTTAGTATTAGCACAACTAGCATTAAAATGGTAACTTTTCATTTCATATCATATATATAATTGCGTGCTATACTGGTTCCTATAGCTGGGCTTGTATAGCTGGGCTTGTAATTATGCTTTTTTTATGAGAAGTTTAGTTATGTCATCATACCTAATTACGTAATTATAAGTCGTAATTACATATTCTAATTACACCATTAGAATTTTACACATATTTACAGTAATCATATAATTAAATACTGTTATGCTAATTATGTAAATTACTGATTGCTGTCTCAGAATTACCCCACAAAGATCAAACATTGCTAATCCACATCACAGAACATGCTACATATCCTAGATCGAGAATAAAAAAAGGCAAAAAATACATCATGCAATCCCTTCTCTTGTCATTGAAAGCTTGTTCTCCAGGATGCATTTTCTAATAGTATATCTAGTTTGGTATATCCCAAAGGCCAATGCTTTGTAGTAGTGACATGTCATGTCACTCATCAGCTTGAATTAATTTATGTCAGGCTGTTTTTCCTAATGCTCCAGCTAACTTTTCTCTCTTTTTTTTTAATTCCACCATGTAATTCTACCATGATTAATTTCTCTTAGCTGATCTCCTAAGTAATTGCCTTCCATTTTACCTCATGTGTAGCACTTTCCAGGTATGGGAAAACTGTTGTATTACACCAAGGTCCTGGAAGCCCTGTGCAACACCCACCCAAAATCCTTCTGACCAGTCGCAAGAGCCTCTGCTAATAACTAGTGCAGCTGAGGTGAGAGGGAAAGGCTTGTCTGGAACGGAGTACTAAAATAGCACTGAACTACCTAATGAGCTTGGAACTTTATTTGGACCACCTGGACCGTCTTCTTAGTCGTCTTCTGGTATGAATGAGGTTTGGAGTTGCTTTCTCAGGGCTCAGCCGTGAAGTAAATTTCTCAGAAGACATGGAGGTGACCTCCTGGCCAGCTGATGTGCTTCACACCCTAACAACGCTTCTGCTCCTATTGGACATCTTTCTGTTTTATTTACATAACCTTCTCATTTTAAAGCACTGGCCTGACCTCTCAGGATTTTTTCTGGAGAGACTGAAATTCAGTCTTCTTTCTTTCTTATTAGCTAGTGAAATCTTTAGCTGTTCAGGCATAAATGACACTTAAACCAGCTGCTTCTCGTTGCTGGAAAGCACAGGATGAGGCGAAGTCAAAGTAATGTGGAGTGCAAGAGCACTAATGGCTTCAAAACATATTCAATTGTTCTGGAACAAGCTTGTCAACCTATTAAGAGATACTTCACTGAGCATCTGGTATTTACAAAATTTGCCTGCAGATGTTTAGTAAGCACAGAGTGGAAAGAGAGCACCTTTTCCCATCTTCTGAATGCAAAAGCTAAACTATATTAATTCAGTATTACTTTACAGATTTCTTAAGGTCTCAGCATTTCCTGGATGCAGCCACATCTCCTTCTGATCTTGCACTCTCTGAACCTACTTCTTGCTTCTATGCTGAATTCAAGCTATCAGTTATGATTACCTCCATTACAGCTTTCCTTAGTCCTGGAGTCTCTATAAATAAGTAGTTCTTCCAAGACAGGTTCTCCTGGGGTTGAAGTTTTTACTTTCTGGACCACGAAATTCTCTTGCAGGCAGCAGGGAGATGCTTTCATCAGTGTCAGACTGTTTGCATTATTCAGTATGAAGCTGTATTGTTAAAATCTCCCAAAAGCAACATGGATTGTGAATTGCAATAATTTGTGAGGAGTTCCACAGGTAATTTTTTGATCAGTTTTTTTTTTTATATAACAGTTGGTACTATACAGTAGACACATGAAAATTTCACCATTGTGCATTTTGGAGCTGTATTTTGCTGATTGCCAAGAGTTGCTGCCATTAAAGCATATGGCAAATTTTCTCATGCTTTTTCTTTAAAGATAGAGATCAAATTAGTCACTGTAAATATTTTTTACATATGCTATGGCCCCTTCACCTCCTTTTCTGTGTATTCAACATGCCCATATGTAGGAGGACTGCATTCAGGGCAATTGTACCAATTTAGTTTGTGTGGCATGTCAGAAATCCTACTAAGCAGTCTACCTTCATGTTATTTTCGTTTCTTTCCTATGCTTGATGTTGTGGTACACAAATGTGTTTATAATGCACTTGTTCGTCTTCTGCCTTCCTCTCTGTGGAAATGAAAGTGGCATTTTTGTATTTAAATGAAAATGCCCCTTCTTGCAGTGTCATTTTTACTTTAAAATTATCGAAAGACTGACAGAACTAGACGTAAGGAGACTTTCAAGACTTCTGCTTACATGCAGCCTTATACTCCAAGGCTCAGTGGTGTCATCCAAAGCCTTCTGATGTGCTGTGGGTTTAGAATTTTCTTTCTTTCAAAATTGTTCCCAGGAATACAGGACACCTGCAACTTGCATGATTTGTAGCACAGGAGAAATAACTAGTTTCACAGTATTTTTTGAAGAGACTATATTGCTTCTTTTGGTGTCTTCTGTCTTTCATTTATAAGTGTGTTTTTAAGGTAGTGTCGTCACTTGTTGGGATGTTTTGGCTTTAGTTGCTTGTCATTTGAACTCCTCTTCTTGGTGCTCACAGTCTTCAGTGAGTCTCGGGTATCTCTATCTTCCCCAGTTCCAACTTTTACCAGCCCTGGCTCAGAAGCGTTGAGGGTTCAGACAGCCTCCATGCTTAGGTTCGTAAAAAACCTACAAAAAAAAAAAAAACATCATGGAATGAGGGCACGAATAGTGCACACGCATAACTATTTATGAAACAGTTAAAAGCTATGTTTTCAAAGGGAAAATTTGTTTTCCAGCTAGTCTGTGTTTTCAAAATATGGATAGAAATGAGAATTTAGGGCTTTTCTTAAATTAATAAACCTGGTAACAGGCTTTCTGGTGAATTCAGCTCATGAAAATGCCCTGTTAAAATTAAGCTGTTAAGCACTGCACTGGTATTGAATGGTAAACGTGATCCCACCACAACCATGCCTCATCTCCAGCTTACCTACCGGGCACCCCAGGTTTTAAGGCATGAGATTTTTTATGCACCTCCAGCTGGCAATGACTCCTCACAGTAGTGAGCCGCTGTGAAACACTTTACTTGACCGGAATCAACCTGGACTCAAGTTCCCTAAATTCTCGGTTACTATTAAAATCCCTTTGAATGAGATTTAGGAGAACCTGAATTTCCCTACAGCTCAAAATATCAGCTTGACTAATTCTGTGAATAATCCCATATGAAGTCTGGTTTTAAGCATGTTCTTGATTGTTTTGAATATCTGACAATTTTATGATTTGAAATACTGGTGTTATATAAAATGTAGCAAATTTCTGTAAATCAAAACTGGCCAGACATACTAATTATTCTTTTGTGTTCTTGAAATTGCTCGATAGTTCCAGATGTCAGTGATTTATGTTGATATCTACTGCTTTTCATGTTTAATCAGTTGATTCAGATTTTCAACTTTCATTAGGAAAAAAATGAATTATAGAAATAATTGTTTCTAGAAATACAGACTTCTGTATTTAAATTAAGGGCATTGTAATCATCTGCAAAAGAAGAAGATATTAGTACAATTTTGTTTTTTATATTGGAGTTTCTGTTCCATTTTCATTCATCTTGCCAGTATGTACTAGAAATTCTGTTAAGGAACATGCTAAACCTGAGAGATTTCTAGATGACCTGTAGATTAGGACCTTAAACTGAATCAAGACAGGTTTCCTGTTGCTGTCTTTCCAATTCATTAAATAGATTAGCTCTTGTAATTGACTTCAATTTCCAGAAATTACCAAACAGATTTTGTATTTTTGTAAGGAAACTGGGACAAGAAGTGCCTACTCCTATTTTTCATTGCATGATACTGTAAAGTAATAATTCCTTGAAAACTGACATAAACCAGCCCTGCAGCGACCTGAAGGAGCCATTCTTTGCCCATCTTGCTGCTTTTGTTGATGCTTTATTCTGGGCTGCCATTTTGCCTTGTTGTTCCAGCAAAAATTGACCCAGGAAATAAAAAAGATGATCAATGAACCAGATCAGTTCTTTGATCCAATGAACTTCACGGCCACACAAATACTGGGCTAGTAAAGAGGAATGGTAGGGACAGATCCTGGGCATGAAGTCAAGACTTAACACCAATTGAAAATGTTAACCAAGCCACAGCCTAATCAAGTGAGTAGAAACTGTTCTTTAATTAATGTTTAAGACAAAGATAAGTATTTATTTTAATTTTTGTGGTTTTCATGGTTTGTTTCTCTTCCAATAGTCATAAAATTTAAAAGCTAGAATTCTCAGCTCATTTGCCAAGGATACAATGAATAAAAATTCAGCAAATATATACATTCCTTTTTGTCATTATTTAGATGACAAGTTCAGGACTTCCGTGAAAAATTTAAGGAGATTTTATAGGTATGTGCATATGAGTGCATGTGTAGGTATGTGTATACACAAATATTACACTTAGAGAAATTAATTCACTTTTTAAAATGTACTCAGAGTAGTTAACTTATCATTGACATGATGTCCTTGCTGGTTTAAGGAATAATGTGTGGATAATCTCAGACAAAAGGAAGAATGGAAATATTTTTGAGCCTAAAAGAAATGTATGAAATTAATGTGAAGTTGCTAGTAATACTTGGTTTATGACCTTCCTGGACTGCAGAAATATCTTAGAACAGAAACATATTAAAATACATTTTGCAAGGGCAAAAGCGTAAGAGGGAAAACTTTTACGTGTTCAATGTGACTTTAACCTACATAGATCAACTCAGTCTGGGTAATTTGTCATGTTCTTTTTTTATCATGTGATAAGAATAAAAACAGCAATTATTTAACAGGTTAAATAAACGCCTAAAGACAGGCTAAAAGTATCAGTAGTAAGGGTGATGCTATATATACATATTTAACTATTTCAGCTTATCATGAATGGGATACAATTTCTACATTTGCATTGGATAAAACCTGTCTTGAATCTCTTGCTGAAACTAATAAAGTTTGCAGAGTCTACACCATTGTGTCAATACTGTCTGGCTGGCATTTTTGTGTAGTGTATTGGTATGAAAGCACAAAGAGGCAGAAAATGTTATAGAAATGACAGAACACACTGCTAAAATTGAAATGTTCTCTCAGACATTTTGATGACCCAATGAGACATATTAATCAGCTCTAATACTTCTAATATTGAGTCTTTAAACAACAAAGTGCAATCTGGCCCTTCCACTGTAGACCTTTTTTGTCCATGGAAGATGCAAAGGTGTGAAAAATTAGGCTCAACAGATCAGAACTGTAGTTCTTCTTTTCAATACAATAGGAAAATGAGAGTGATCTCTCAGTGTTTGATGTCGAAATAAAGTCCTTAGCACGATGCCTTTGGGTACTTTTTCATCTTGCTGCAGTTGTACTGTACAGCAATGTCTCCCTTTGAAAATTCATTTCTCAATATCTTACTTTGATTTGACAGTAGAGGATATAATCTTTACTCAGACACCTGACAGAAATTCATTGTAAAATATTCAGACAAGCCCTTAGGACTCAACAGGCATATTTTACACATGTAATTGTCTCCTTACTACATGAGTCACCTAGTGCAATAGTACCTTTTGGGTTGTGTCAATAGCTACAACATGAACCCAACCCTATCTTCAAGCACCTACAACTTGACATATCATTTTAGTTTGAACCACCTTGCTGAGGTAACTTTTGTGCCATGTTTAAACCTACTGATCCTACTTAAACCTACTGATCTGCTTTTCTCAGGCATTGTGTCAACCTTGACTCGTGGTGCTCCTCAGTTACCCTCAGTAAAGAGGCAGAAAGGTTGCACTAGGGTAAGGGATTCTTTCTCCTACCTGCCTGCCACCTGTCTGTTCTTCCTTCTGAGGGAGCAATACGACCTTGCCTTTTCCGTGGCATAGGATCATAGACATTCAGAAAATGTAGAGGGGAAAAAATACTTGTAAATATAATCCACTGTTCCTGTGTTGGAAGAACTTTTATGTGCATTTTTATGCATGGAAAAGCCTATGACAATGCATATTTCAGAATTTCTAAGCCTTAAAAGAAAAATTATAGTACACTGTTATTCTCAAAGTAGCTTCTATAGCTCTTAAGTTCCAGGTCTGGTCAATAATGCACATTCATTTTTTACTTCCTCACAGAAATGAAAAATAATTTGCAGTTAAGGAATTGGTACTATAAAAGAAATAAAAGCCGGACTGTAGCGAGTAGGAGCAAGCTGAAAACAAATCACTGGTTATTATGACCAAAAAACCCCTTAAATGTATGGAAAAAACACATTCAGTGAAAGCAGTAATGATTATAAATATACGAAAAGAACAATTTACAGCAGCAGTAGGTTCAACAAAGTTCCCAGTACCCAAGTCACAAGAGTATTTTTCTGTTTCAGTTACCAGTCCAATTGGAAAATACCTTATTTCAAGGCTTAGTATTTGTAAAATATTGGGCATTTGTTTCAAAATAGATTAGCAGCCTGGTCTAGTCTGCTGATACCCTTTGGTGGACACAGGAATGAGCAATGAGAGTAAAATAGTCTTTAGAGTCATACAAAGTCCTGATAATGAAACCTGCCTTGAGGTCTGCAGCAGTTCACAAACTGGGCACAGAGTAGAATTGCAGGCAAGTATGGCATAAACCTTGCAAAAGTTGGGGATTTGAAAGTTGATTCACATTTTGGAGATTAATTTGGACTTGGAATTCAAGCCAAGCTGTGAAAGATGAAAATCCATGTGAACTAAAGAGAAAATGGAATGAAATATGATTACATGAGCCCTAAGTGAACTAAAATCTCCAGGCTCAGCAGAGCTCCCACCCGCAGTTTTCAGAAGGAGATGGAAATGTAATATGTTCAGTGATCAACTTCCCACTGAGGCGAGATTCGCAGCTCCTGCTGCTTTGGACAGACGGAGAGTCCAGCAAAGCTCCTTTTCCAGGCATTGGTGCAGCGATGTGTAAGATATGTAGAAGGGGAATGAGTGATGCCAGTAGGTTACATCTATTTTAGTCCGTCACCACCACCATGCTCATTTGTGACATTCGATTAGACGATCTGAGGATTTACAAGAAATTCAAACTTATCTCCAGCGTCTTATTGTTGGTTGCACTAGAATGAAAAGCAGCGTGTTGTTCCTCATATCTTAGTCTGCTTTCTAGCCCCTGCAGGGTTCAGCACGGGAACAGCAGTTATTCGTTGCCAGTCTGATGAGAGGCAGACGCCGTGGCCACAGCCACCAGCCTGAGAGCCACTCCACGTGGATGCACCCCTGCAGCTCAGAGGATGAGCAGCCACAGTGTTACTTGCTCAAGGCTGTCAGTGCTTCAATAGATGAGGGGATGAACAGATACAAAAAATTTTGCAGCACTGCCATACTGAGTGAGAACGGCTTTGTCTGTTCCTGTCATGGTGTATGTAAATTGGGACTTAGAAGAGTGTGACTTTTTGGATTAAAGTACAACTAAAACTTTTAAAATTCACAAGTATCATAAAGGATTATTACTTTGCTGAGAAAGGCTGATGGAATTCACAGAATCACAGAATGGTAGGGGTTGGAAGGGACCTCTGTGGGTCATCTAGTCCAACGCTCCTGCTGAAGCAGGGTCACCTAGAGGAGGCTGCAGAGGATCTTGTCCAGGCGGGTCTTGAATATCTCCAGAGAAGGAGACTCCACAACCTCCCTGGGCAGCCTGTTCCAGGGCTCCGTCACCCTCAGAGGGAACAAGTTCTTCCTCATGTTCAGACGGAACTTCCCATGCTTCAGTTTGTGCCCGTTGCCCCTTGTCCTGTCACTGGGCACTACTGAAAAGAGTTTGGCCCCATCCTCCTGACACCCACCCTTCAGATATTTGTAAGCATTTATAAGGTCCCCTCGCAGCCTTCTCTTCTTCAGGCTAAACAAGCCCAGCTCCTTCAGCCTCTCCTCGTAGGAGAGATGTTCCAGTCCCCTCACCATCCTCGTAGCCCTCCGCTGGACTCTCTCCAGTAGCTCC
>Ga0065711_1008456_pt1 | contig 12791 bp, 5 predicted proteins | sample Hoacrofraction12_FD_59098 | JGI IMG/M metagenome (GOLD analysis project Ga0065711, IMG submission 59098) | Hoatzin crop microbial communities from Cojedes, Venezuela - Epithelial fraction 12 v2 (version 2) | ecosystem: Host-associated > Birds > Digestive system > Esophagus > Crop | place...
GCCTGCTGTAGGTGACCCTGCTTCGGCGGGGGGGTTGGACTAGATGACCCACAGAGGTCCCTTCCAACCCCTACTATTCTGTGATTCTGTGATTCTGTGATTCTGTGATTCTGTTAAGCAGTTTAAGAACACAATTTTAGTTTTGTGAAAGCAATGATAGTAACAGTTTATGTAGCTTGAGTCCCTTTTAGAAGATCCTGAAGATCTTTGCAAATTAAAATCTGTGGAGGTGTCATACAGCAATCTGACTAACTTTGGCAGCTCTATATGAACACTTAGCAACAAGATAGTGAATTCTGTGAAAAAGCCCTTCTCAATATATGCTGTAAGGTGAGTGAAATATACCAAATATCCCCAAATTAATTCAATTTTTTTAATGCACATATGATACATAGAACATTCGGTTTGTCCAATGAAGCAATTTTCAGTTCTTCAGCAGATAAATAATGATATAATTTAATAAATTTTGACCGATTTGCCAATTCTTGAAGATTTGGTCATTTTTCTTCAAAAGTCCAGTTTCACTTGTGATTCATAATCTTATAACTGACAATCTAATAAAAAAACAGCAACCTAAACTGCGAAGGTGATACATGGCAACCAGGTCTGTGAGTTGGTTATTCTTAGTTCTAAACAAAAAGATTTCAAATTTTCCTTGCAAAGAAAGTCATAGATTATAAATTTGCTCTGGGTTATTCATAATGTTCTTTTTCAAATGTTTAATTGACCCTGAATACATGTGTTTGGTTTTCTTCCCTGAGCTGCCTTTTATATATCTGCTTTACATCTGCTTGACACAATATTTCTGCCCTCTATTTTTGGAACATTAGATGAATCCCAAACTTATTACACAGCTGTGCTGCTTCATTCCTTCTTGCTTCAGGCTGGGGAGAGCATGCCTGAACAGAACTTGAGCTCTCCTTCAACACTTCTTGGTACGTACAGGTGGCACATGAAATGTTGATTATTTGTTTCTTTGGCTGTTAAAAGGAGCCAGGTGTGGAGGAAATTGTGACTCAGAGATGAACACTTTGTAGTACTTCTTGGATTCCTCAGGGCTGGTGTAACTGACTGATGATGCGCAGCCCTTGCTCAGGGCTGTACACTAAACTTGATGTCTTTCACACTTGGTGGATGTCGGTACAGATCCATTGAGTCAAAGACTCAATAGGGTGATGCTGGCTTACACGAAGTCAAAGCGTGGCCCGGACTCTACCCCTGATCTTCCAGATGAATGCAAGTCTTAGAATTATAGCATCATAGAGTGTTTCTACGGATGGGGCCTTCACTGCCTTTCTTGTCCCAGGTATCACAGGGCATATGTATGCTCTTCCATTGACAGGAGTCAGGGACTGAGCTCCGTCACTGGCTCCTCAGTTGCTGGCAGTGCTCGGCTGCTAGTGCTCCAGAGCCATGCCTTGGACTAGTCCAGCTGGATCTCACCAAAACAATCTGCTCTGTGGCTAGCAATGAGTAAGTGAGATTCTTGCCAGTTGTTCTTTAGGCTATAGCTAAGTCCTTAGCCCTCTTTTTTTTTTTTCCTCTACCACCATAGGAACTGCTGTAGAAATCACAGACAAGCCATCTTCCAGGCAAGGTTTCCTCTAGCATGCATTTCTCCAGTGCCTTCCTTTTTTTGTGATCATATTTATTTTTTCTTTACCTTTTTTAAATGCATATGCTACAGAAGTTGTACCACTGACCTACTTTTTAAAATGCATTATAGGAAACCCCTGGTTGTTTGAATGTTTTAATACAGAATTTACACTGCAAAGGTTAGTCCAAGCAGTTAATGGACCAAAGCAAACATTTACTATAGTGTATGAAAAATGAAAAAATAAAAATAATACATAGGCTTTGTCAGGCCCGTGAATAATGCAAACAGTGAGCTCAGTTGTGTCAAAACATAAACCAAGCAATTATTTTTAGCCATGCAAATCTTCAGTAGCCAGTCTGAAGTCTCAATCGCTAAGCTTTTTCTGCAGTATTAAAGAGAAGACCTTCCTTTCACTGCAGAATGATAAAGAGGCACTAAGCCCTGCTCTGTCGTTAGTCACAAGTCATTTTAATGTGGGTCTGCAACACCATGAAAGATGACCTGCAAAAGGCAAGTAGCAGGCTATAATTCTGTGCCTTGGAAGGTAACACTGGGATCTACTAGCTGATAATTGACTTTCCTGTTCTACACTTCTCATCTGTAACATTTTTAGACCCTCAGTGGGTCCTTGCTAGCCATGTGTGTGTTAATCCCTGTGGTAGGGGTGGAGCAGTAAGCTGTCCATAGCGTGGAAATAACTGTCCCATTGTATCTGAAAGCAGCAGCAACAAACACGTAACTGTGAACCCAATTCCAGTTGCCAGTCACAGGCCACTTATTATCATTTTTTTATATGATGTGAGCACTACCTGGCTTCAGAAATGAAAGGGATCCTTTTGCAGAAGCACAGTATAACATATTGTCTCTGCCCTGAAGAATTTATATTCTGACCAGGCAAAAGACTGGAAGAGTATTTGGGAAATACCACAACATTTGTGCCCTGTTTTCAAACACCTCCCCAAAGTGCTGACAAGTGGCTACTGTCAGAGACTGATACAAGGCCAGATGGACCTTTGACTTGTGTGGTCTACGCATGAAGAGCAGCCAGAGGAAATACATGCACTAGGGACTCAAGTGATTTGGCCAAAGCCAGGTCAACAGCCAAACAGGGTAAGAGACCACAGGGGTGGCAACTCAGAGCCCAGCCTGGGAACTGCTGCAGCCCATCCAGCCAGGCCTTCTCCTCCTCCTCCTCGGAGTCTGCAGACAGCCTAACAAGACTTGTATCCACTTTCTTTACAAAGGGATTTCCAGACTGCAACAGAAGCACTGACACAGACATTTCCCGGGCTGCTCATGCTGCTGCTTCTGCACGATTGACATTGCAGAGTAGCAGGACTAGCTGCAGAAGCCAGCCTGGTTAACACGGATAATGAACCGATCTGCCTGTACACGCTCAGAGCAAGCAGCGATACATTCACACACGTGTCCCAGTTACATCCCACTTGTGGAGTCTGATATTCACCTCTGCATGAAGAGACAGCCTTTAAGGCAGCGCTGCCAAAGTCAGCACAGACTGCGGACTGCTCCTCTACAGATACAGAGATTTAAGCAGGGAAGGAGAACCACCAGAGCAGGCTGAGGAGACAAAATACAGCTGGGTATGTCTGTACTGCTCCCTGCTAGCCTGGAGGAAGGTATAACCAATGTAGGAACATGAGCCAGCGGCATTACTCGTTTCAGAAATACAAGAACAGAGAAAGCTTTGGCTTTGTGCTCCTTCGCTGCCTTGACGAAGAGTGTCTCCCACCTGTGATTCCTAGTTTGTGCTGTAATCCTCACCTGCCTTAGTGCGTGTGTTTTGGATACAGACTTGGAAGTTGTGATGAGATCTGGTTTTCAATAGAGTTTCCTGAGACATACCTAGCAGGTAATTTGGCTCTGATTTATTTTGTAAATTTGATACCTCAACTCTTCCCAAGGCAACTAGATGTGTTTTCTTTTGGAGGGTAGAGAAGGAAGGGGCAGAGAAAAGGGATGGTTTAGAAAAAATCTACACAAAATATGGTAAAATCCACCAGATATATGGACCCATTTTTTCTCATTCTTCTTTCTTTTCTTTAACATGAATGATGATCTAACACTGATTTTTATCTGATAACTTTTTTGGGGGGGTGAATTTGTGATGAATCCCAGAGCAACAAGTTTTATTATTCTAATTTGCAATTACTAAACTAAGTTTCACTAAAGCAAGCTGGTGGATGTAGAAAAATGTCTCCAGCCAGTTTCAGCTCTGAACTAGACCATGAAATTACAATTAATAGTCATGTCTTCTATAAGCCAGTGAAAATATGTCTGTAAAATAATTCACTTTTGGGACACAACTAAATTTGAGCATCTGAAAGTAGTTTGGAAGGACTACATGTGAATGTCTGTATGGGAAGTATAAAAAAATTTGAAAAGCATCCAGAAGTGGGTTATGATCTGTGGGCAGCCACTACAGAGCTGCAACTGGCTTGAGGTTCTCCTTTATTTAACTCCATCACACCAGTCTTCTTGGAATTAGGAACTCCCAAATGCTTGTGAAGAATTTGAAGTTGTGATACCGAACTAAAAAACATCCTCTCACCTTGAATACAAGAATCAATATTGATCTCCTTTACGGTGTGGTAGCAGATTTCAAGGTCAGGCTTCCACTGGCAGTGTGGAGACATGGTACATGCTGCAGTGCAAGTCCTTTATTTCCGTCTTTCCTCATTTATCTATGTATGAGGTAGATCTTGGAAATGCTCTTTTTCCCAGTCAACTCAGATACCACAGTCCTGGAACTCAACCACTTTGTCCCTTGAAGTCTTCCCTCTTGAAAACGTCCTTTCTCCTTCTACCTGTTTCTCTTCCCAGTCCCTTTTCTTTTAAACTCAGAAATTCCATCACCTAAAATCATGTCCCTTTTCAGCCATTGGTGTGTTTTAGTATTGACAAATGACAAACTAAGTCAGGGTTTCGGAATAGAAGTTCCTCAACAGATCCTTAAGAAGAGAAGTCAAAAAACCTAATTTGGGATGCCTTATGACATCTAGAGCTCACTGGCAAAAGCAAGAAGTTTCATAGACTTCCAATTTTTTTTGTCCTGTTCACTTGTACTCCACAAAAAATTTCACAGGAAGCTTGAATAACACATTACATCTATGCAATTCTTCTAAATAATATCTGTTTAGTTTAAATGCATTACTTGGTTTTTTGTAATGATTTTTCATTTATTTAGAAAAAAAAATTCTTTAGACATGATGTCACCTGTTGCAAGGAAAGAGTTACAGTTTGTCTGTTTTCATGTGTCCTTCGTCTTCTAGAGCTACGTGATGTAAGAAGGTCTGTTCTGTTTAGGGGAACCAAACTGTGACAATCATTTTGTTCTGAGTCACAGGGCCTGGTGCTGCTGCCTGGTGCTTTTGAAGATCTGGTGGCCTAAATTCAAGCACGTCTGAAGGATGTTTCTGGCTGCAAGAGTGAAAATGCCACTTTCTTTCTGACTGGACTTTTTGTAAAACATGGATATTGAGCAGGGAGCTCCAACAGCAAGTGAAGGCATTGAACACTGAGTATGTCATTCTCTAAAGTATGTTGGCATAGATTTGTATAAATATATATTCACATGTATAAAATGATATATGTATAAATAAGTTTTATGTATAATGTTGTATGTACAGCAGTTGTTTATGTACAGAAATATGCACAAAGAGAAATATAGATTTTTATATATATAAATAGGGCATGATTTGATCTTATAAATCTATACCACCAAGACCTGTTGCATTGATGTAGTTACAACACCTCAAATCACTTTTGTCACTAGCATTAAAAAAAGCATTCAGGGAGCTAGTGCTAAACTGAATGGTCAAAATCACTTGCCAGTATAAACATATGTCTTCATAAAACAGGTTTGTAGGTACAGCTACACTAGCAAATCTGTCCCTATGTAGACCATGCTTATGCCCTCAAAGGAAAAACAAGCCCCATGGCTGTCTCTAAATCTGTGTTAGGTATAGGTGTATTTTCTTTCCCTAGCAGATGAGGAGCTGCTTGGAAAAAAAACAATTCCCTTTCAATTTAGCGGCCATTCAGATTTCAGCTCTTGTATTTTATCTTGCATTCCCAAAGCACCATGAGTTTGTGATAAAGTACATCAGTCTTACCCCTTAGGGTAAATAAAAAACCCAAGGAGAGGCATTTCAAGGCCTTTGGAAATGCAGCAAAACAATCTGCAGGTAAGGGGCCCTACATCTTTAGAAGGGACACTTCTTTCTCTTGACCAGAAAGGTTTTGGCTATCAAGAGGTGAAGATCGCTAGGAGAATCCTGTAAGCTTTAGAGCAACTCTCTCCAGCTGGCCCAAGAGAGGGCACTTCAATGTTGTTTGTGGTACTCAATGTCATGTATTGCCCTTGACTACAATTCTTTGTGCCCAGAGGCAGGAGGGTTCTCCTGCAATCTGCACAGAAGTGCAAGCAAAAGTAGAGAGACAAAGTACTTTGCCCAAGGTCACTCTGCAGGTTGAGACTCAAAATTAGAGTATTAAACTGCATGTGCCGTACCTTGGAGAAGAACAGCATTCAAATTTCCGTGAAGTCTCTGGCTAAGAAAGAGAACACAAGAACAGTTTCCAGCTAAAATCTCAACCTGGCCAATGTGCAACAGTTGAGTTCAAAGACAGAGCCAAGATCTGAGCCTTCCCCACTGATTAACACATGATTAACAGGTCACCAGTGAGTGCTTCATCAAACTTTTCATTAATCCTGAAATTCATTTCCACTTTGATTTCACCTTCTCTTTCCTGAGATCACCCCCATTCTTGAGACATCTAAACATATCCTTACTTCCAATGAAGCCACTAAGAGAAAAGCTTATTAGCTACTTTTTAATTTGGAGAAAGGAACCTCCTAAATTTCTCAATGAGATTTATCATTTCCTGGTGATTTGTTTCTTTAAGCAGAACTCATCACTCACAAGAATAACAAAGTGGAAACAAAACCATAAAGAACTCCAGGATCCCCTATTTTCCAACAGTGAAGACAGAAAGACCACCTAAAGCTCCTGATTTTTTCATTGCTGAGATCGCTAACAATCCACATACTCTGCCTTCCTCTTGTGATGAGGACCATGCAGGACATGTCCCTAGATGAACAAGGAACAAAGAAATGTGAGTTCTTGTAAGGTCTTCTGCCATGCTCAGGCAGCCTCAACACATCTAAGCCAACCTCTGAGGTCCCTCGCTAAGCTCTGCAATCCCACTCAGGCTTCCCAGCCGACTCACCCTCTACCACAAAGCCCTTTCTGTCCTGCTCCCGTCCTTTATACAACAGAATTCATTTTCCCATTTGGTATTTTATTTTGATGTTCCAGGCATAAAAAAGCAAATGGTTCCCTCAAGCCATTTCCTCTCTATGAAACTGTGAAATAGCTTTGCAATTTTGGAGCAGTTTAAAATGCATTGTTATATTGAGAAAGAAAAAGGGAGGAGGGAGAAAGCTTCTTTTCTAACTTTGAGTACTGAATGCTATAGGAAAACCAGATTGATATTCTTCAAATAAGGATTTCATAGCTTCTGCAGTTATCAAGGCTGATGGCTCTCTATTTGCATACTGCCATCTATATAAAAGAAATGAAACTCAATGGTTTTATTATAATTATATAGCCTGGTTTTTAGTATTAATAAGCCTATTGTTATCACCGCTGCCTTTCGAAAAAACCTCTATGTTCCTGTCATACAAAGTGAAATACTGGATTTTATTTTTAAGGCACGTACTAAAAAAGTAAATCCTTTCCAAAGACTCTCCTTGGTTTGTTGCTCAGCACTAAACTGGTTTGCCAGAGATTATCACCGAGGACTGTGTTTGATCATTGGGTTTTTCAATACTTCCTTGCTTGCTGAGCGCTGCTCAGGATGCACAGTGCTTTACTTAAAATTCACAGCGGAGGGGTGGTGCATACTTTAAAGATGTTATCGGTGCCATTTTCTGTGGGACTTCTGGCAGTTCGTAGGTGCCTGGGTTTATGTTCTATTAAAATGGAGCATCCTTCATTGAACCACAAAAGAAGGTGACTGATAATTAAGGTGAAAATGCTGCTCTCCTGTCTACATTGCAGAACTCTTATCAGATGTGCATACTCTTATCAGGCGCCCTCTCATCTCTCCTCCTGTGAATCCTGTGCTGGAATCCTACACTGAACTCCCTTTGAGATCAATGGGAGCTCCGTTCAGGATGTGAAAGCCACAATTGCTGTTGGAGTCTCCCAGATGTGGCTCTGCAAGCACAATGTGGTCTTAGGGACACAGTACACAGAGAGGAAATGCGAAATGAAAAATCAATGGCTTTTGAGGTTAATATAATATATATGTTTTTCATATACAACCAAGTTGTGCATTTGGTGTCATAGCCAGAAGAAGCAAACTAAGGTTCAAAGCTGAAACACTTCAGCTTTGGATGTTCACAGGGACACTTTCTGGTGGCGTGAAAAAAGGTTTTTCTCCCAGGGTAGAAAAATGTAAAGAAACGTGTGGCTCAGTTTCAGAGACTCTTTGCATAGGAAAAACAGAAGCACAACTTTTTCAAGCAGGTAATACAAGGGAGCTTTGTGGAGAAGGTCACAGTCATAAAAGCAGGGGTTTATCTAAGTTAAATCTCTGCATGTCAGTCACTTCAGCTTCAGAAATATCAGCAGGTCCTATTTGCCATCTCTGTGGCTGATCTCAATCCATTTCTTATGGGCACAGTGATAGAAGTGGGTCTTCAGGGAGAGGTTGGAGAAGGACAGATATTTGAGGTATTTGGGGTCGGCATGCAGAGGCTTTGAACAGAAAAGATTTGAACATCAGGTGGCGTGAAAGGGAGCTGTCAAAAGGGATAAAACATGGATGAAGGAGAATAAGAGAGGGATATTTTACAGCAAAACAACAGTAAAGAGAAATTTCTAGAGCCGGCACAACACACAGGTGTATGATACAGCAGGGAAGAGGTTACTGTGATGAAGAAAGGAGATGCTGAAACTTCATGGCAACTTTCTTAAAAGTACCAAGCCCAAAATAAACTAATTCTGAGCATATGGTTGAATTAAACATAAAAGCCTTTTGATAACATTTTACCCTAGGACCTCACCTGAATGCTGCAGGATGATCTGGATTCCTCTGAAGCCATGAAATCAGGCACAAGTATAGGAAATACAGGCCCTAACACTTTTCAGGCAGTATAAACCCATATGTTTAAACCACTGAACCACAGGTACATTTCTGAAGAGCTATAGTGTAGGAGTTATTAGGCATATGACACTCTTGTACTGTTTTTCATGGCAGCCACATGACTACAACAACACTGCCTGATACTTGAAAAAATTACCACCGAGATTTAAACATCTCCATGAAAACAGTTCTAGCTCATTCTTCATCTACCATGAAAAAGACCTCAAGTCTAGATTTATAATCTCCCTGCTTACTTGTCAGCTTGCATTATCCTCACAGAATACAAAAAACTTGAACACATACCCTCTAGTAAAGAATTCATAGACTCCCAATGTGGGATGGATTAAGCATCATAATCGCCAAACCAAACAATTTCTTAGGGGGTTCATATCAAGTCTGTCAAACACGTTCTGTAGCTCTGAGAAGAAAAACAAATGCAAATGTAAATCACCTCTAGGAAAGGCAACTTCTTCTAGGTGTCCAAATGCACTAAATCAATCTATTTATTTTCTTTTGTGCAGAGTCCACAAGCTTTCACCATCTACAAAACCACGAGATGAGGGAGAGTACTGACTGTGTTTGGCATGTTTGTATCAAAAGTTCCCAAGGCAGTTTACTAAACTGGAAGTACTTTAATAAAAATCAGCTCAGCTGAAAGAACTTGAACAACGAAGGAAAAAAAAGGATTAAGGTTTTGACCACATCTTCTGCATCTTCCATAATCACAATTTGAGAATTATGTCTCTGAGTTGTGGATGCCCCCTCTCTGGACATGGTCAAGGCCAGGTTGGATGGGGCTTTGAGCAACCTCATCTAGTGGAACATGTCCCTGTGCATGGCAGGGGGATTGAACTAGATGATCTGTAAGGTCCTTTCCAATCCAAATGATTCTATGATTCTATGATTCTTTGACTTGATGTGTGAACACTGGGACCCAAACTGGCATCCAACGTAATATACACTTATTAGCTACATGCCCTGGAATCATAGAACCATTTAGGTTAGAAAAGACCTTTAAGATCTAGTCCAACTGTAAACCTAATACTGCCAAGTCCACCACTAAACCATGTCCCTAAGTGGCATAACCACACATCTTTTAAATACCTCCATGGATGGTGACTCAATCACTTCCCTGGGCAGCCTCTTTCAATGCTTGATAATGCTATCAGTAAAGAATTTTTTCCTAATATCCAATCTAAACCTCCCCTGGTGCAGCTTGAGGCCATTTCCTCTCATCCTATCACTTGTTACTTGGGAGAAGAGACTGACCCCCACTCGCTACATCTTCCTTTCAGGTAGTTCTAGAGAGGGATAAGGTCTCCTCTGAGCCTCCTTTTCTCCAGACTAAAACCAAAATGAACACCAGACATAGACACTGAATTACAAGTTAATTTGGAAGAATCTGGACCGGTAAAACTGTTGATTCTCTCAGGGAGCTGTAGGTATGGTGATCTGAATTACTGAAGAAACTGCACACAACAGGCTAAAGAAGACCTTATTCTTTGTCATATCTCTCAGACCCACTTAAATCAACAAATTCTTTCCAGTATCAAAGAAAAGAGCTGAACATTGGAAGAGTTCTTGATAAGCAGTTCCTGTTTCCATGCCAACTTCAAAGGTCTGTTCCTTCATTACAGGGTTAACTTCTTTCACAAAGAAATATCTGTGGCATGGAGTGTAATATATCAACTAGCAGAGGAATTATCAAAAGAATAGACAGCAAAATTTACTGGCTGAAGGCAGAAGCATGATAAATACAGACTGAAATCATTTAAACTCATAGAACAGTGAGAATATTTAAGAACTTGTAAAAAGTTCCAGTGAAGTAACCAGTAATGCCAATTTTTTGCATTGGATGAGAAATTCTCCACCACACAAATACATAGCATGTTGTAGCACAGAAAGGAAGCTGCTCAGGGAAATGCTGTAGTCCTTGTGACAGAATAGATGTCAATCGTGCGCCCTTCTGGCTTTCTTGAGTGTGAGTCCTTCAGCCTGAGCAAGTCTAGGAGGCAGAGAGCTCCTGTTCATACTCATTATTTGTTAGACCTTGAGTCTGCTCTCTTCCACCTCTTTACCCGTCTTAGGCTGAGAACCCTCCTGCAAACACTATGTCTGTACATGTGTCTACACCTCAGAAATGTGCTCCTTTGTGAGGTGGTGTATCTAAGCATTGCTGTAATTTCAGTGGAATCCCTTTGTAACACCTCTTTTTCTTTTTCCTGTTTCTCTTCTCAGTGGCATCTCTCAGCAACTTTCCCTATGACAGTTAATGCAACAAATGAGATGATTACACTATCTGCTACGCTTGATATACTCAGGCAGCTTGCTGCCCGTGTTGTCAATGTCACTCTCCACCATCTTACCTCATTCTTGCTAACTTAAACCTTTCAAAATGACTAGCCAACATGGACTGATCTATTACTAATCTCTGACAAATCCTTTGTTAATCCTTCCTCACTTGTGGCCTGATCAGCTCCTACTGAAACCAAAGAGGAATTTGACTCAAAAAGTCCATGGACTTATGGTCGCAATGCACAGGCAGTGTTCGAATATGGAGTAAAAAACAGATCTGATTCCTGCCAAATTGAATTTCAGAGGAACAGACAGACCAATTTGCTTGTTAGCTTCTAGAGTATTAATGAAACAATTGTGCATAGCAGGTGTGTGCTTTGTAATATATTGTTGTATGCAACAGTGATTTTCTGGAGTATGTGGATAAATTATTTAAAAAAATTGTCTTATACTATCTGGTTGGTATAGCTGGTACCTGAGATGTACAGGTATAGTAAAAGATTCATGTGCTTACTTATAAAAGTTGGCCCTCAAATACACCATGTCTTTTGTTAGAAAGCAATAGGGATTCTATGAGAAATCATAATTTGGTAAGTTTAACTTCCTTTTCTAACCTGTTTTTCTCCATAGCCTGTTAGCATATATTTCTGATAAGAAATTTTAAAAGTCATGATCTTATATTTTTTCAAATTTTAAGATTTATTTGTTATTATTTTTTATTCTTCATTTTCCAGTAGCTACCAAGCAGAGCAATCTGGAATCAAGGCTCTCTCGCTCTATACACTGGACAGACACGTATTTCAGAAAAGTGTTCTGCAAACGGCATATACTGTCTGAATCAGAGAAGAGATTAAATAAACACAGGAAGAAGAAGGGTAAAAATGAGGGAGTGAGATCACAAAATGAGAAAATTATCTGGCACAATGAGTTTCAATTTATTTTTCAGTGCATTAATGTGAAAAGATGTTATTAACAATCACAAAAATCTCTGTGCTCTGATAGTTGTCACATTGTTTATTCAAGAGTGCAGTAGGTACCTTAAATCTAAAAAGCCAAAAATCTGAGTGAAACTCCAATTGTAAGGACACTCCTGGTTTCTTTCACTTTGGAGTTAATATTTTTGTAGCATGTAAATTGTATCAGTGTACCTAAAGACTACAATCTTTTTTTTTATTATATAAGAAAAAAATGCAAAGATTAAATGATGTAGCCAGGGTCACACAGGGCACTTAATGGTGAAAATAGAATCCAAGTGCCTTACCCTCAAGCTATTCTTTGTCATGGAATCATAGAATGGTTTGGGTTGGAAGGGACCTTAAAGGTCATCTGGTTCCAACCCCCCTGCCATAGGCAGGGACACCTTCCACTGCACCAGGTTGCTCAAAGCCCCAACCAACCTGGCTTTGAACACTGCCAGGGAGGGGGCAGCCACAGCTTCTTATGGCAGCCTGGGCCAGTGTCTCACAACCCTCACAGTAAAGAATTTCTTCCTTATATCTGACCTAAATCTACCCCCTTTCAGTTTAAAGACATTATCCCTTGTCCTATCCCTACATGCCCTTGTCAATAGTCCCTCTCCAGCTCTCTCGCAGCCCCTTCAGGCACTGGCAGCTTCTCTAAGGTCTCCCCACAGCCTTCTCTTCTCCAGGCTGACCAGCCCCAGCTCTCCCAGCCTTTCCTCCCAGCAGAGGGGTTCCAGCCCTCGCATCATTGCTGGGGCCTCCTC
>Ga0065711_1008459_pt1 | contig 12790 bp, 8 predicted proteins | sample Hoacrofraction12_FD_59098 | JGI IMG/M metagenome (GOLD analysis project Ga0065711, IMG submission 59098) | Hoatzin crop microbial communities from Cojedes, Venezuela - Epithelial fraction 12 v2 (version 2) | ecosystem: Host-associated > Birds > Digestive system > Esophagus > Crop | place...
CCCCCCCCATTCGTGCTGCAGCCTGTAATAGGAAATAAATTAACATACTCTTTTTGATTTTAGGCAAGGAAGAGTGACATGCATTGCTTATCTGGGAGTACCGGGTGTCCGTATCATCTTTGGAAGAATGGGGAACACGCAGGCGAATGGAGACACCTCTGCAGAGCCGGCGCCTGGTGAAAGGTGTGCGGTACGGCTGTTGAAGTGAGAGGAGCCGAGTGCTCTGGCACCAGGCATTAAATGCCCAATTTATTTCTGATTTAATTCTCTCCTTGCCTTTATTTAAAATTGCTTTGATAACGGGAGGCATCTGGATTTGGGAATTTAGCACGGGGAGGGGAGGACTCTCAGATTATATACTGCTGTTTCTGTAGGTGTACAGAGTATTGCTTTTGTTGTATAGTGCAACGTGGATCCGAGTGCACGGCTGCCCCTCACCGCAGTAGGTACTACATCGAGCCAGAAAGCTTCAGTGGGATGGGGCAGGGAGAACAAAGAGAAGCAAAGAGATGAAGGGAAGAAGGAGAAGAGAAAAAGGGATCAATAGAAAAATCAGAAAAAAATAGTAAAGGAGTTAAGAGTGGTGAGTAAGAATGAAAGGATAGGGCATATGTTAGAAAAAGGAAGGGAAAACATGAAGTGGCTTGAGGATGCCAGGAAATCTCATTCTTCCAAAAAGTGAGAGTTTCCGGGAACCAGAAGAAGGCAGGGTGCTGGGGCATGGCCGACGGGCTGGGCAATGGCAGGAGCGAGAGGGAAAGCCGCAAAGGAAGCGGAAGAGGCAAAAGGAGTGAGCCCTTTTGGAAGGGGGTGCAGCTGGTGGCAGGAGGGAGGTGGTGCTGCTTGCTACCGGGGTGCAAAGACACCGGTCACCCTCTTCCTGCGGGTTGTGATGGTTACAAATGCGAGGCTGGACCTACCCTGAGAACTCCCCGCTTTCCAAGAAATACATGAAAAGAACTTGACTATCTTGTACTCATGGGCTGTTTATTTGACATGCTGTAGAAACTTGCTTTTCATTAAGTGAAGAGAGAAAGTGAATCTGAGCTAATAGCCTAATTTATAAAAGAAAGCGTCTTTTCCTCGGCATGCTTAATGAAGGAGTTGAGCCAAAGCAGGGGAGGCAGCAGAAGGCAGCCCCACGTGCCCGGCACGGGATAGCAGTGGCCACCAGGCCAGCAGGCAGTCAGACCCAGCAGCTCTCAGTGCTTATTTTGGGGCACTTCTGCAATCCGTGATTTGAGGCGCACGCCTGCAGAAGCAGGGGCTGCTCAGGCTGGCGCCGGGGCACGGTGAGCAGCTGTGGAGGGCTCTCGCTGCAGCCCCTGCGCGGGCACGGCTGCCGTGCTCGCCCGTGCGACGTGACGGCGAGATGCTGGCAGCAGGGCCTCCTCCGGCGGCCTCCTCACCAGCACTGGTGCATGGCTGCGGGTCGGCTTGTCGGGGACTCGGGCTTCATCGCCGAGGCTCCTCTGCGCCCCGTGGGTCAGGCTGCCCGGCCTATGCTGACGATGCGTGTTGTCGCACAAACCCTCACCTCTCTCTTCATATCCACACTCCGTGCAGCTGGTAAACTCACCGGGGAGTGGATAACGGAGGAGCGGAGCTAATGACTGCACAGAGTGAGAAGGACGGGTTGCGGCATAGAGCAAATGTCTGGAGCCATCTTCTCTGTCCGAACAAAGAACTGCGTCTCTCTAGAAAATAAAAACAGAACAATGAGGGTGAGGGTTGCATGTTCAGTTGCTTTAACTCCTTTGGGAATACTGGGATTGAGAAAAAATGGGGGAAAATAGAAAAGCTTAGAAATGTCCATGGATGATTCCTGAAAATGCGCTTAGAAAATTAGATGAATAATAAGGGATCCAAAGGAAAAACCCAGCAGTCTTCAGAGCTCTCCACAACAGGCTGCAAATAGGAGCCCCTCTTTTTTTTTTTTGAGTGGAAGTGAAAGAGAAGTATTAGGAAAATCGGTTTAGATTTTATGCCATATTATGGTATGGCTGTCATCTCGTCTGCTGCCTGTTAAGGAGCCATGTTTAGTTACAGCATCCTATTCACTGTCATTCTTTTTTATATGAGCATATGCAATTTAAAGTCATTTGAAGAACTAGCAGTGTGAAACGAACTGTCTGAAGTGCACAAGGTTACCTCCTTAAAATTCGGGCTGTAATGACGTGCAGAAGGGGGCTTGCTTACTTTCTCCCAGGCAGTCTGTGGTTCTGCTCAGTTCCTTGGAGCCCAGCTTTGTGTAAAAGCTGTCTTGGGAAGGCAACAGTCATCACGTCTCCACCTGGGGAGAGGGGCCAAGTCCAATCCTGCATGCCACGGGCACCAGCACAGTGCCTGGCCCCGCGTCTGAAGAACCCGGTTTCTGAGGATGCTGTGTTTACCAAGCAGGGCTGCGATGACGAACCGCGTCAGACCTTTCATTTCTGCAGAATAAACTGCGCAGACGTTTCCCCTCTCCCCGAGTCCCATCTCACAAGCACTTGGCTTAAAATTAGCTCTGTCCCCCTTGCCGATTGCTGGTGGTACTCCAGAGCTACAGTCTCTGCTGGGGAGAAGGACCGGCGCTGGTCAGAAAACCAGAGTGCGTGCAGCCTGGCGCGGGGCTGGGACGTGGATGCTCGGGGATCCTCCCTCCCTCTGCCGTGGACTTTGCTTGCGGTGTCATGCCTGTTTTAAAGCCCTGGGTTGCTCTCTTATGTTTCTTGTCAGAGCGTGAACCACCAGCCTCGTGCCTGAGGTTGCCTGACCCAGCTGCGAACTGTGACAATAAAACCCAGTTCCCGCTGGGTGCAAGGCGCGCTGGTCTCTGCGCCTGACGCGGGGCTCAGCGACACGTGGCTGTCCCAGGTGGGCTTCCCGGGAGGCTGAGCATCTCCCAATGCACTTCCCATCCTTGCCCTGCTCTGCAGCCGCGCCGGACATACAGCCGAGAGGCGTCTGAACGTCAGCGATATGGGAAACGTGTCAGGTGCCATCATCTGCACCGCCTGCAGCAAATGCAATGGTGGGATCAAAGGTCTGAGGCTCAGTAAATAGAACAAAACAACAGATAAAAAGTCTAAAATGCCACGTTCTAATTCAGAGCTTGTGGATAGCTCATTCTTGTCCCTACTTCAGGATCAGGTTTTCACTTGCTCCCCTTATTTCCTTCTTTCTGCAGCTGGCTTTGCTATGGGTTTTCTGTAACATTCTTTACATTGAGGGGGTGTGAAATAAATAATTACCCCATTGCGCTGTAAGTCCTCCCGGGCACAGACCGTCTCATCCCGCGGAGCTGTGATGTGTCCTGCCTGATGGCCCCAGCCCCACGCGCGGCTCCAGGAGTGGGTACAGCCCATGTGCTGCGTAACCACAAGAAGTGACATGAGAACGGCATCCAGGCAGTGCACTGCCAAACGCCATTCCCGTGCCGACTGCCTCAGCCATTAGGCTGTAAAGCTCTTCCAAAAATGACAGCAGGAAGTAGGAAAAGGGTTTTTTTTTTTTTGTTAGTTTTTTGCTTTTGATAGTCTTCAGAACAACAAAAGTTACTTTTACTCAAGCTGTCCAGGATAAACTATCGCACTGAGGCAGAGGCTGAGCTTTAGACAACCAAGGCGAGCAGGAGCCGAAGGAGCGGTTCCCACGTGCCAGCACTGCTGGGGCTCTTGCCTCCGCTGGCTCCCTGCTCTGGCCAGGTCTTGTCCAGGAGCTGGGGTGCCAGACCGGGAGAGGGCTGGGATGCCAGAGCATCAGAAGGCAGTGGGAAGAGACCAGAGGGACCTGGACAAAGCGGTGCTCCATCACTGTCTGCTCCGTGGTACCTGGGGAGTAGAAAGTGCATGTTTCTCCTTTCGTGCTCCTGCACAAGGCAGAGCAGGGTGGCACCACTGAAAGCAGTGGCCTTGCTAACGAGCAGCAGGTTCTGCTGCTACTGCCCCGTCAGCAGATACTGAATAAGGTTCAGCTGAGGCTGGGCCACTGGGGATCAATTCCACTGCTGGAATGGGGAGGGCCAAAACTTCTGTCGTAAAAGCAGAAGGAAAAGGAAGTGATGTGGGATCAGATACTACCATGATTTTGTATTTTGGAAAGTCCAGTGGGACAGTAAAGCTGCTGAGAAAAAAGGTTCTGTCCAGTTCTGTGTCTTTCTTCTAGGCAAGTAGGCAGCGTGCATGGAAGCCTGCTTCAAGGCACCCTCCAAATGGAAGCGTCATCGCTGCTGCTCGGTAAGTGCCGTGTCTGGCCCCTGTAACATGCTGCCTTCCTACCAGGTGGTATTTTACTGAAAGCATCGCAAGGTGCGGTCCTGACGTAACGCATCCTCGTGTGTACGGATGGGAGGGAGGCCCAGGGAGTGGTGCCCGGTGAGCCAGCCGGAGCGGGGCCGAGTCCCGGGGCTCCCCGAGCTGCCCACGGCATGCAGCGACGCCTCGCCCTGCTCACAGGCTCCTCCACGGTGGCTCCCGCTGCGGGTTGGGTGCAGTTGTCTGTCTGACATCTCTGGAGATATTCAAGACCCACCTGGACAAGGTCCTCTACAGCCTACTGTAGGTGACCCTGCTTCGGCATGAGGGTTGGACTAGATGACCCACAGAGGTCCCTTCCAACCCCGACCATTCTGTGATTCTGTTAGCCACTCGTTTTGAGTCTCGAGAGAAAATGCAGCCTCCTGAGCTAACCCAGCGTGTGGTGCGGGGATCAGAGGGATGTGCTGGAAGACGGCTGTAGCTGTTGTTAACAACGCGGTTTGCCGGGGATCCGAGAGGGTTATTAAAAGCTGCTGTGGCTTACATTTTGTCTACCCATATCTATATTTTACTGAAAACGTGACGTGTGAAATGTAGATTAGGACACATCAAAACCAGCCGGTTCCAGGAGCATTGGCTTAGATGTGAACACTTGCATTTCGTCAGGCTTGAGGATACCTTCCTGCGCAGACAGGCTGCCCAGCCGCTGGAGGAAGTTAAACACGAGGGAGGAATGATTGCTTTGTGCAACTGCTGCCAAATGACAGATACTTAACAAAGCATGTGTCTAAACAAACATCTTCAATATTTTTTTAGCCATATTTCATAGCTATCACTCTTGAGACTGGTCATAGTCTGAAGGACAGGCGTGCCAAAATTCTGTGGTAAAAACACAAGAAACTTTGGGGTTTGAAATAATTCTATGAATCTCTGTCCGTGCCCCTCTCCATCTCCCCCCTGCCATCTGTCTTGCTCCGTTGCCCACCCGCGCCCTTATCCGTCATCGCCCTGGCCAGCCAGAGGGAAGCAAGGTCTTGGGGAGCGAAGACAGACTCATCTTCCTCGGAGCGCGCAGACTGCACGTTAGCGCTCTGCGTAGGAGCAGGTGAATGAAGAGCCTGGTGGGGAGGGGTAAATACCCCAGAGGAGTAGCAGGACCAAAGACACCCCGCGGACGGCATGCCCAAGGCAAAAGCAGCTGCAGCATGTCAGTAGGGATGCGATGGCCGTGTCCTGCTCCGAGTGGGACCCCGCAAGCCAGGATTAACTTCATGGAAGTTAGCAGATGCTCCGTATTTGCATCAGCAAAATCACAGATGGAACTGGGTTTTCTGAAATGCTTGAAGTAGAGGACGCATCTCCCGGCAGACCGAGTGCGGTCGCATCCAGCCCAGGAACGGCAGGCTGGGGTGCCATTTTACTCTTACTCGGTTTTTAATAACTCCGGGTTTTAGCACTCCCACTTATTATTGCAGCGGCTGACAGGGGACATACAGGAAAATCCTGTTTTATTGAAACTGAAAAGGTCAGTTTTGTTGAGCGTTTCCATAGTGAAAATAATAAATTAAATATATTCAGACTTTTCAGGCTACTGAGCTCCATGGGTTGGGCTGACCAACTGGAAGATTTTCCTGCTAGCTATTTTAATAGTACCTTGCTGCACAGCTTTTGGTTGTGTGGGGTGGGCTTGGGTTTTCTTTCACTGACAAAACAAAAAAGCTTCTTCTCTTTTGTTAAGCCCGATCGTTTGGTCTCTGCAGTGCTGTTGATGGACAAGCCACCGTCAGGAAGCCCCGTGGAGGGGTCCGAAGCCTCCGGGAAGGCAGCTGCTCCGTGTCGCTGTTCTGCCTCGCCGTGGACACCCCGACGTGCCTCCCCTCCAGCGCTGCGGGCAGGCTCCTGCTCACCGGCCCGCTCGGAGGGGTTTGAGCAAACGCTCGTCCGTCTGCCGCGGGCAAATGCTGCCGGGGACTCGGCTGTTTGCACTGGCATCAGAGAGGTCTCTGCTTTGTGTTCGCTCCGATCGGGTTTGTTTGGGACGGGGTGCATTTCGTTAGGGCTCAGGTTGATTTTGATCGGTTTGTCGGGTGAGTGTGATCTCTCTTTCATTCCCTGAGCACTGGATGGTGTTTGCAGCTACTCTCAGCTAGGCGAGGAGAGATACAGGCACCCTTCTCTGGGGTGCTGCCCCGTGAAGCGTCCCTCCTGGTGTCTGCCTGCGAAGCTGCGGCACATCCCTGCCCCAGCAAAGGCGCGCCAGGGCCCGGGAGGGTTCTCTCGGTGCAGGGACTCCTCGGATGGAGCAGCTAACACGTTCCTTGTTCAGCGGTTGTAACTAAGTGCCCAGTCCTGCTCTATGAATTTTTGAATAATTTCTCATCAGTCTCACGTATGTTCTATATTTCTTTTCCCTTCTGCTTGTTACTGAGGTGCCATAGGCATAAAAGTAAGGTCTTCCCTTCTAAAGAGTTCATCCGCTCCTACCGCTCACTGCTAATTAGTTCGTTCTTCCCGGAATTTTGATAAAGCGCTCTCAGTAGCCAGGTAGGGTGGCATCTCCTACGGGATTTCTTACCTTCTGTGGTGTACAGCACTGTCGCTCTGGAATTCTTTCACATGATCGAATAGAAGGGGGTCCTGTCACCCCCAGGCTATTCTGTAGACGTCATCATACGTGTGCATTATTAAAAAGGTGTAGAGAAGAGATGGCGCTGGGAAGGGAGAGCTCTGCTTCGCAGCTGGGCCATCGGCCCTACCCCGATCGCTGACATCAGGGAGGTCAGGGCCGTGTCTCCTGCGTTGTGCTCCCCGCGTCCTGCGTCCCCTGTGCTGGATTTCAGCCTGGCCACTGCCTGAGCGCGCAGAGGACAGGCTGGCCGTGGGCTGGCGTCGCCGGGGCTCGGCCCTGCGGGCAGCCTTGGGCACCCCAAGGCTGCTGCCAGCCGGCTCCGGCGGATGCGGCTGCAGAGAGGAGGAGGGAGCACGTCAGTGGGAGATTCCTCGCAGAGACCGGGACCAAAGGGATTTTGTTTTAAAACTTACTTCACATGGGCGTTTGTACCTTGAGATAATCCCTGAGTAGGCGAGCCTATCAGTCTCGGGCCACTTGCCTGCACCCAGGCACCACGCTCGTCGCTTGTGTATTTGGGTGCTGCCCGCAGCACCCCGGGATGCGGGGACCCCCCACCTCCGGCACCCGTGTCACCGGGATGGAGCCTGGCCATGGAGCCCGGCCACGGCTGGTGCTGGCAGCAGGCCCCCGAGGAGGCGATTGCCACGGTCCTGCAAGAGCTGCCAGGGCTGTGTCCTCTTGGCTCGGTGCCCCTCGCTCCCTCTGCCCCAGACTCTTTATCGTGGCTGCTCCTTCTGCTCTGGTTGCTGCTCACCCCCGTGCCATCTTTTTACCACTTGAGCAGCTTTTCTCGTGGAATCGCAAGAAGCTGGGAGTGGCTGAATCTCGTATTTTACTCGCAAGATCCAACCGTATGTAAATTGAGGGAATTAGCTTTGGTTGGGGTTTTTTCTTCCTTTCTCTTTGTTTTTCCTCTTCTTCTCTTTGCCCCCAGTAGACTGCAGTGTGTATGACATGCTAACCCTCGTATAATATCCTCACAGTTCTTGTAGCTCCCAGTTTTCCTACATCCCTATACCTACCGGCAGCTCCGTGCGGCAGCGTGGTCGGTGGGAGGCTGGGTGCTGCTCCCCGTCCCGCCTGCCCTTCCTCCACTGCAGCTCCCCGTTCTCACAGAGTACTCGCGCTGGTGGGTTTTTCCCACAAGGCACATGCATTAAAACCCCCCAGCCTAATAGCTTTTAGCTGCTATAGCTGACTCCAGCGGCATTCTTCAGTCTGTACAGCTAAAAGCCATTTCATTTTGCATTCAACACAACGTGAACTGAAGACTGGAGACCTGGAAAACAAGTGGATCGCAAACTTCGGTTACCTGCTGCCCCTGTCAGTTTGCAGTCACGCGACGCTGCACACACACGGACACGTAGAGTTTGGTTGTTTCTCAGTGCAGACAGTTTTGCTACTAAAATCTGCAGAAGTTTTTGTTTTTAAAAGCAAGTGAACACCCGTGAGTTGGTGTACATGACTTTTTTTCTTCTCCATTTCCCTGTGACAGAAGTTTAAGTGGAGCCAGCAAACGCGGAAGAGACCAAACGTCTTTGTGATCAAAATGAAGACCCAGCAAGTAGCTGGCTTAGTCTCAGTTTCTTAGGGAATATGGTGAACTCTGCAGAATTATTCATTTGCTACACAAATGAAATAAAATGGGTCCTTGCCCCTTGCTCCCTCTGCCTAAATCCAATCCACTGTGACAGAATATTACTGTGATGTATAGTATTGTAGGAAGCAATTACCAAGAAGGAAAGAAAGAAGAAATACTCACAGATTATTGCTACCAATCATTATTTAGTTTGCAGCTGAACTGGAGGGCCTACTTTTACTTGAGAACTGTAGATGGTTGTGGAAAGACAAGACAGCCCGGTACGGGGAGGGGAGGAGACGAATCGTCCCCATTGCGAGGGTAAAGGCGTGAGGAGCGGGGACCTTGGGGAAGTCACTCAAGATGAAGCAGGGAATCTGTGACAGAGCTGGAGCTCACTGCAGGGTCCCAGTGCAGCAGTGCCTTATCTGAAAGATCATTTTTCCTCTTATTAATAATGAATATGAACTTTCAAATAAGATTTTATGTATGTTTAAATTTAATAGCTCATCCTTCCAGAAGGGCTCAATCCTGCTGGGTGTTACATCCGATCGGGGCTGGCTGAGATCTGCTGGGAGCGGAGGATGCTCCTGTTGTCCTGAATCAAGCCCTTAGCGAAGCTGATGCTATTGACAGATTACCGCTTATAGCTCTTTATTGCTTACTGTAGGTTTATTGCAAACTCCTTTCCTGCTTGGTTCTCCTTCCCTCTCTCGGAGCAAACATAATGTACAGCCCATGTAAATATAAAACATTAAGCAATTACTGGGTTATTTCAGATGCAGCGCTAATAATACATCATTTCTGAAAAGCACAGCCTCAGATGTAGGGCACGCTGTATCAGTCGCCTCACACGATCCTCACTGGGAAGCGAGCTCAGCTATTACCGTTGCATCCCTGAGTTATTACTCACTCACCCCAGGAAACAAAGGGGAGTCCCGGAGGTTAATGTGGTTAGTAAAGCAATTGGAGGAAGCTGAGCTTGTATCTGCTTACACAGGGTACAGAAGGTATTTAAACAGCAGACTTCCATCTCCTGCTCTTGTCTGCTGACTCCGACATCACTGTCTTGCTTTTGCAACGGCTGCCAGTCTTCTGCTGGAATGAGAAACGGTGAATCTGAGGATTTGCTGTGTACGAGGTCCCTCAGGCACATTGCCTGGCGCCAGTTTTCAGAGGCCAGATGTGGTTTTCTTGTGACAGTGAAGACTTGTGCATGTCCCTGGCCTTTGTGCCCTTCGTCCCGCTCCTGGGATATGTCCCATGCAGCGCAGCGTGGGAGCGGGCGGTGGTCCGGGCAGCAGCGCGCGTCGGAAGGGATGAGGGGCTGGGACGTGGCTGTGCGCCTGGTCCGCCAGCCCTGGGGGCCGCTTCCCCCCGCTCCCCCGCCGCAGCCCCCATGCTCTGTGTCCGGAGAACGTTGTCCATGTCCGGAGAACAGGAACATTGCCCCAGCCTCGTCTGTGGAGAGGGGCTCGTCGTCTGATGGGAGCAAAGAGCTGCTCCAGAACCCTCCCTGGGGCTCGGTGGTGCTGTGGTGTGAATGCCAACACACCAGTGATACCCAGCAATGGCACCGGCCTCCGTCCCACCGCCCGCAAGCTCCGCGGGACCCGTGCGGCACCGACGGCCTGTACAACATCGGTCGGCGTGGGGTGGGCGCTGCCGTGAAGCGGGTCACTGCTGCCGGCTGCGGCACTCGGTGCTCCTGCCCGCTTCCCTTTGCAACACGTGCGATGTGTCTGAGGGTGTTAAATTTTTTAAGAAGTGGCAAAGGCACATCGACAGGGCAGTCTCAGCAAAGTTTGTGCTGCCTGCGTTATGGCTGTTAGGCGGGTAAACAGCAGAATGAATCTCCGGAGCTGTCAATCCAGCGCCTCCGCCAGCACGGGAGTCCCTGAAAAAGATGTTTTTAAAGAAAGGTACGGATGCATTGTGCTTCCTTGGAGTACAGAGTTGGAAAAAAAGCTAGAGTGTGCTCAGAAAACCCGCTTGCTACTATTTATGCTCTTCCTGGCTCCACCAAATAATGCGTCTTCTGAATTTCTGGAGTTCGTTTGGTAAAAATACTAAAATCAATGCCTTGCAGGTCCTTGCTGCGTAGCAGGCTCACAGTGACTCAGCGACAGCACGCTCGCCTCTGAGCTTTGCAGATTGCTATGCCCTGAGCTAATTATTTCTGCTTTAATGCACTTTGTTTTGGGAGAAATGTGGCTGTTTCCAGTCAGGAGCCCCGCAGGCTCGCCCTGCGGCGCGGACCGGGGCTCTGGAGCTCGGCCTGTGCGGAGAGGGGCTGGTCGGCTCCGCGGATGCCGGCCTCGCATGGCGGCACTGGTTTTTCCTTTAGCAGTGATAAATGAGCTTTCACTGATGGATTTTTGGCTGGCCTTTTCCAGGCATTTGGCGCACAGCTGAGCCAGTTGTCATAGCAGTAAGGGGACTGCCTATGATCACGATAAGGGGTCAGTTTGCTGACGGATTATCTTGCCCTTTCCTTTTTTACTTGGAATCTGAAAAATGTGCTTCTTCTGTTTTCTTGAAAATACCTGATCCACAGTTCCAGTCTGGGACCCTTGGTGCATTTGGATGCTTAGATGGGAAGGGTTGGTGTGACAGAACGAGCTGCAAGTCGCAGGAGTGGGCTGTGATTTTAATCTTTGACCCTTGCTAAATTTGGAGTGCTAGAGGGCATGTCTTTGGTTTAGTGTCCATATTTAATTTGTGTTTGTGCAGGAATAAGCAGTGCTCGCTTATCTCTGCATCATTTACCAATTACATAAACAACATTTATAATTATGATTTGTTTATTTAGATTTCCTCTTCTGGGATTTCCATGAGCACAGAGATTTAGAGAGAATTCAAAGAATGTGGCTAGTTTACTAGCAAGGCATTATTTCAGGCTTGCTCTGACTGTATATAATTCCCATTTGATTCGGCATATGAGAGCGGTGGCCACAATCTAATTCTTTATGGACATGGCAAAAAAATTCCGGGCTGAACATCAGTTGCCAGCCTGCTTGGATGGCCCTGGCTGTAACCTGCGACAGGGCCGAGGTGGGTTTGTTTCTGGGGAAAAGAACTAAGCTTGGGGCACCGTGAGGAGGTCTCTGCAAGCCATGCTTATAACACGCTTGTCTTGGGAACGTACAGAAGTTTCCAGTGTCAGGCCTGTGCTTTTGTTAAATCCAGAATTTCAGTGCATTTAAGCATCAGTGATCAACAGTTCTTCACATCTTTCTCCCTTTCTGATGTGCAGAATGTGCTGAGCAGGGCTGAGAGGCGCAGCTGCGAAGAACAGGCTGCTCTTCGTTCCTTTGGGAGACACTGGCCTGCTTTGGTAGAATGATTATGTTTTGGAATAAAAATTTTGATTTCTCGTAGAAGCCTTAAGAAGCTGCAAAAATAAATATTTTTTAGTTGAGAACTGGAGAAAATTAAAATTCTTTCAGCTTTCCCATAAAAAAGTGGGCTTCTTCAGGAGAGAAAAAAACACCACATTTCTGCCATTTCGCATTCTGCAACTCTCCCCACGGACATCCCCCACAAAAATTCCCCAAAGCATTCATAAAAGAAAATTAGAAGGAAAAATTTCAAGCAACCTTGGTATTGACAAAGGGAATTTTTATCAGCTCTCAGTCTGCAGAAGCAAATCTCATTCCTGCAGAAGCAGCAACCCAGACACATCTCTTTTAATGAATTTCAACCACGAACATCAGTTGGTGATGTATTGGCCAAAGTCTAGTCGAGGGAGTGGGATATTGATAGCGCTGCAAGCAGGGGAGAGATTGGCAGATAGCCTCTCCCACGTTTTGCAGAAGAAATGACAAATCCGTATTATTTACTGTCCTTAAATACCTTGCCATAGTCCCAGGCTCCCCTCCGTGCTTAGCCAATGCTCATGGTGCCTCGCAGTAATTTCACCGAGAGCCGCGTCCCCGCACCCCAGCGCTAGGCACCCAGTCCCGACGGCTGGTCGCTTGGGCAGCGCAGGAGACGCGTCTCCAACGGGCTGCTCCCCACGGATGGCAGAACCACCAGGCTGTCCCCATGGGCTCCTGCGGCCACCGGCCCTGTAATCGTTCAGTCAATCGCACGCGTGGGAGACGGGAGGCCGGGGGGGCTCGGCCGGGAGAGCCCCAGCCTGGCCCCAGCACCTCCTGCTCCAGCTTCTGCTGGGAGTCGGGTGTGGGGAAAGGAGCCTGCTTTGTCCGTGCTGGCACCCAGGCTCTCCTCAGGGAACGTTTCAACAAAAAAGAGAGAAATTCTCATTTCTGGGGGGTGGTGGGGTGAAGTTGATTAACTGATGTTTTTCTGACAAAACATGTTTTACCAGAAAAT
>Ga0065711_1012660_pt1 | contig 12790 bp, 10 predicted proteins | sample Hoacrofraction12_FD_59098 | JGI IMG/M metagenome (GOLD analysis project Ga0065711, IMG submission 59098) | Hoatzin crop microbial communities from Cojedes, Venezuela - Epithelial fraction 12 v2 (version 2) | ecosystem: Host-associated > Birds > Digestive system > Esophagus > Crop | place...
TCACATCAAGTGCAGTTTCCATCATTCCACAGACAACTCAACGGCCGCTGAGCAAAGCAACTTCATGCTTCTAGGGGAGTGACTCCAGCAATTCTTTAGAAAAATAAGAGGAAAGGGAAAAAATGAAAAAAGACATGTTACTTTCAGCAAGGGTGCATGTTTTGTATCCATGTTTTATATTACGCTACTTGATAGGTAGCTCTCCACAGCAAAACAAGTACTTACAAAACTGGCATGAAAGAATGCGACTGAAAGAGCTGAGCAGGAAACCGATGGCCAACGTGCACGTCCACTACTGGGTAGAGCGACAGAACTGCTGCAAGAGCTGTTGTTTCTGTCAGTGGATGACATCCTCCTAGGGTGAGGGAGTAGAAGTTCAAATCACGTTAAAATGTGTAAGTTATTTCATACTCTAAAGAAAAAAGGGGAAGGGAAAAGAACAACATTCTCTGCAATACAAAAAACTTCAACTGAACCATTATCTGTCCTTTTTCTGTGTACCCGTGAAAACATAAACTCTGAACATTGCTGATTTTTCTGACATTTATGCTCTTAGCACAGTTCGTTAACGACTTTGAACATTCCAGTCTGTCCTGGAAAAGAAGTTGAGGAAAAATCCTGTACGTTTGGACAGTCCGAAATTCCAAGCCAGATGTGGAGTTTTGCAGCTGACCTTTATTTCCATGATGAGAAAGTCAATCTCCAGCAATTTTAGATCACCAAATAATGTTGTTAATAATGATCACGTGCACAAAGCACATGAAGAAATCACCTAATAGAGCATTATAAGGATAACACCGTGTGTCAAGAGCTGTATATTGTTGGATCTAGAAGACATGGTCCGTGGACTCCAGCTATTGCACAGCGAGTGCCATTGGGCACGCTTTAATCAGAGGTTACTCAACACGTCATAGCAGCTTTGGGGTCTACAGAGGGGTTGGAAAGGAGTACCGGCGTCTTGAGGCAGTTTTGGGGACTACAAGAATGTTCCAGGTGGCTGGAGGCAGGAAAAAGGATCTCTTGCTTTGGTTGCTCAAGTTTATCTCCTTCTATGGCCCATGGACTTCCTTGGCCCCCTTGCACCAGGCTTCTCCCACATCCATTGCACGAAGCAACTCTTCCTCCTTGGTCCATAGCCCCCTATTCATCTTCCAGTTAGAAAAAAGGCCAACCAGAACAATAAAAGACAGAGGACTACCCCCTTCCCTTCCCTGGTGCTTTCTTATGCTACTCCTGAGGACCAGGAGCCCCTCCAGCAATAACTGCAGGGACAGGCTGCCAGCTGCAGATACCGTGGACCCCCTCACCTCCTCCTGGAAGCCCTCGGCCGGGTGGGAGCCATCTCAGGCTCACCTACAGGTAAACTGGGTGAGCTGCTGGCAATCGAACTTGTCTGCACTTTTAGCCAGCTCCAAAACTGATTAACAGCTGTACCAGCGCATTTTAGTGCTTACTGCGCTTCCTCTGTGAGGGAAACGAGGCAGCCCGTCTTGTGTCAGATCAAGCTCATGGTTAGGTTAACAGAGGCAAACTTTGGGAAACAGCCCTTTGTACTCAACCTCAACATCATCTGTAGTTAAAATGAGTAACGCGTAAATGATAGATGTAAGCCTGGACCTTATCATAAGCTGGTAGCCAGCAGGTGGTTTTGTGGCTAACAATTCAGGCTTTCTCTATGGTCGTAGCCTGGTGATAATCCTACTTTTTATGAGTGAGAAAAAGGTTCACAAAGAGTAAGCAATGGCCCCTACAGATCTTGAGACAAGAAGAAGTCAGTATTCATTTCACCGAGGCATTGCTGGCACAGCAGGCTGTCAGAGTGTCGCCAAAGTCAAAGATAAAAGTCATACCCATCTTTCAGAAGCAAACAGAACTTCTCTAGGTAGAAGATCTAGTGATTATACTCCACCTGTGTGTTGTCTCCTGCCCTGCAGCTGCCTCCTTACAACTCCGTTCTTCAGGAGCACAATGCCATCAGACCTTGTTGTTGCTCCCTTCTCTACGGCAACAATTTTCCACATTGCTTTTGGACGATGCACATCCTGACTCTGCAATCAGTCTGGCCTCTGGAATATTCTCCAAAAGTTGTTGACTGGGAGACTTCATTATTGGTTTTGTTTCTGGCAAGAGTTTTCTGTTTCACACACACAGTTTTCCCACCACTATGAAACCTCTAAATCAGTGCCTGTGCTGCTGTGGGATGGTTTAGTGGGAAGGGTTTCTTCACTTGTGATCCATCTCCTGTGACTGACACTCAGCACAGTTGTCAGCCTTTCAGAGTATACAAATCTGTGAATGTGAAAGTATGAAGGTGAAAGGCTGAGGAGCAGAAGGGACTACCCGAGTCACTGTTTCCAGTCTGCTGCAACGTGCATTATCGTGTCATCCCTTCTAGAAATCTGTCAACGCCTCTTTATAAAACTGTTTGGAACATTAAGTAGAAGAACAACTAGCGGTTACAAACTTTTATATTTCCAGCCTAAACGTCTGGTGGCTTGAGTGTTTCCTACTTGAATTTGTCTGAACATTGTCCCGTATCTAAGATATCTTCTTCCTGCTCTTATCTCCCAATCTATTTATAGACTGCACATATTCTCAGCCTTCATTTTCCTCGATAATCAAGCCAAGCTCTTCCATTGTCCGTGGTCTTTGTTCAGCTGATCAACAACATTGTTAATAACGGTAGGACAGAGACTACTTGAGGCCATTCATTAGTTACCCACTTCAGCCTAATATCTTTCCTTTCAACACGACTTTACATAGCCCAGTAAACTACTCATCTGCTTTCACATCTTCTCCAGATTAACTGATATGTTATCATTTGATATGGTGCTTTGCTAAACCCCAGATACCTAGGGTCCTTGTCTTCTTGCAGGATGAACTCTGTTATCAAACAAGGAGATCTAGTCACTCTGGTATGGTCCATCTTCAGCAATCAATTGTCACGTTTTGCCTTATTCTACTGTTTATTTCTATGACTTTAACATATGCTTCTTTCCAAACTTGTTCTAAAGGCCGACACATCAGAAGAGCCAGCCTTCACTAGTCTGGGTTGCTTTTTATGTGCAACTTAATGTGCCACTTTACAGAGAACTGAGGGAACGTAGAGTCATCCCCTGATTTGAACACTCCATTCAGCTCCAGGTCAGGCCTGGAGGAACGCCGCAGATGCTTGACCCCAAGAGCTGCTGACCCAGCCAAGTCATTTTGTCTTCCTCCTCATTTCTTTGCAGTCCACCCCATCGTTTCAGACGTTACTCTTCACTCACTGCACCGCCTATCTTGCACCATCTTATATCAGTATTTTTCCTTCGACTGCCCACCCTTCCTTGACACTTTTTTAACCACTATGATATCTTCATTTATGTGGGTTTTTTTTAATTCCTATGTCCTCTCTATTCTGATTTCACTCTACCCTACAGGATAAGTACGGACGCAAAGTCTGACGGACATGATACTTGCACTCGGCTGGGAAATGGAACCCTACGTATTGATCTCATTTGTTTCTGCTGCAGTTGGGTGAATGGCATTTTACTAGGAGACGCTTATCCTATGTTGTCTTCATATGTTTTTTCCATCCTACTCCCACATACCTCCCATAATGTCACAACTCTTTCTTTATTCAAATTCTGCAAGACTCATTGATGCTGTGATACAAAAAACTGCTGTGGTTCTATCCATGGATGATGGGCAGAAGTTTTCCGTGATTAAAAATCATGTGCGTCTTGTTCCTCTCCCAGGTCATACCTTGGTGGTGTGCCACCATGGGTGTGATCAGTTTGGGGCCAAATTTTTCATTATTTCAGAAATGGCTAAGATATTGTGGGTGATTCAGGTGCTAGTGACAGCCCAAAAAGATTAGATTAATGGCCAATATAGCAAGAATAAACATTTACTCCTTGAATTCTTGTTAAATATAATAAAAGATATACTCTATTAGCATATGATATGATAGACATGCTAATTGCTATACTAAGAATTCGTAATAAAACCACAACTGTTTGTGAAATATAATAAAATGCTTGCTTTATGTGCACGCTGTGGGAAAGGGAAACCTTTCAGAAGATCTGCTTTTCTACTGCCTGGTTTATCACAGACGCTTTTTATCCCTCTCCCTCTAGGAAAGAGTGGCCTTACCAGGTCAGGCAAAAGCCCGTCTTATTCAGCACCCCGTCTCTAAGAGTAATCAAATGCTGAGCTTGATGGAGGAACGTAGGTATGTGCTGTGTTATTCCCCTCGTGCTCTTCCGAGATCCAAACGTTTTCAGCTGGGGGACCTCTTGTGTTCCCATGGCTGTGCTCTGACAACAGGCTGCTCTAGGAGCCTAGTGTTGAAAGCTTTCTCACGAGCTTTTTCAGTTAGGATCAGAAGATCCTTTTAAGAGGGTTTTTTTAACCTCTAGTTATACTTCTCTTGCTGAATTTTAGGACAAGGAGAGGTATCTTCATATCTTAAAAAAATATTTAAAAGTTTAGTTTAGCAATGTTTTCAAGAAGTCTTAAACAGATCTGTTCATAAAATTATGTCTTGAGAAACTGATTATTTGAAGCGCACAAGGTCTCCTTTGTTTCCGTGACCCTCAAGCAGATAGCTATGGAAAACCAGATGACTCTTCTCACATCGCTGAGTGATTTGTCTGATTTTGCTGGAAAATTATAACCTTTTAATGAGTGACTGTTACCCTCTCACAAGCACTTGCCAGGCATCTGAAAGTAGTTTTTAGCCATTTATGCGCACTTCAGTATTTTTCAATACCTAGAGTTTTTCCACTAACGTTGAAGGATATCTTTAAATTCAGACAAGGTTTTTAGTTGATGCCAGGACTGCTGATTTCTACCATTAATGTCTGCCGTGCTTTTAATGTTTGGCTAATTAAACCCATGATTTTCCCAGCTGTGTATTACATGCTGAATTTCACAGAACAGTGAGGGTAACGGAGGAAGGCTAAAACAATCAAGTTGGTCAAGAGGTGTTAGAGTCTGTGTATGTCTAAGAATTTGCTAGTTCTTTTTACTGTACCTAGAAGTGCAGTTTATGTTAGAAAATCCTCTAGAACAAAGGATGCCATATTACTGAGTGGAATGTAAGAACTATTTAGGTTTCTAGATCTCCATCTGTCTGATTGTGTGATGCTAAAGTAAGAATAGAACCACATAAAGATGTGTGTTATACAAGGAATACTCTTATTTCCTGTGATGAGCTTTTTGATATCGTGTAAGAAAATGACATCTCTTATCTGCAAAGGTATTTTCCCCTTATTTGATGTCAGAGGGAAGGAAACCCCCAACCTGCCCCCACTGAGGCATCCCACAGTGCCTATAATAATTCACACCATGCTCTTGTGCCTTTTCCTATACGAGAAAACTTTCCCTTCGATTTAATATTCAAGGTGTACGTGAGTATATATAGGCAGCATGTGGTGTTAAAAAGGCATAAATCAAACGTGGCTTTCCTGGAAGCAAAAATGCTGTTGCTCTGTACCTTCTTATTGAGTTGCTGCTTGTCTGGCTCAATGGGCGGTGCGATAGAAGAATTTCAAGAGAACTTCGAGACTCTAGTGGTTCTAGTAAGCAAGGAGGTGGGTCATTATCTTTTCTTCTGCATTTTCTGCAGTTCTTTTGATGGAAGTATAAAATCGAGTCTGGGCTAGTTTCACCTCTAGTTTGTATGTCCTGTGTTTTGTTTGTTAAACTTGAAGGCACTGCGTGTCAACCTCTCCTCAGAAGCTGGTGCTGCAATTGTTTCCCCAAAGGAAGTTCAGAAATAGAAAACCTGATGAAGACGATACGTAGTTAGAGATGCTTAACAATGTGGCAGTCACTTAGAAGAGAAATACTTTCTAACACTGTTTTCTTTTTTTAAATTTTAGACCTTTCTTCCAGTACCTGCCGGGAAATTTCGGGTAAGACTTTTAAAACTTCTTTGTTACTGCTGTTGTTAAGCATTTGGAAAATGATGATGCTTTGTAGCCAGTCTTGAGAGAAAGAGAGAGTTAGACCACTAAAGCAGACCGAATCTCACAAAAAGAGTGAGATAACGATATGTTACGCGCTAATGATATGTCACATGCTAATGATACATTCATGGGCAGTTCTGTCAAATTCAGTGAAGTTCTTTGTATGCACAAGGTTATGGAAATAAATAACCAATTCTGAGACCAGGGTCTCTGAGGCTTGGTTATACTCCTACTGAAGGCAATCTCAGGAGATCTCGCAGAGAGCTTAATGCTGAGGCTGTTCTCAACGCTACTCTCTGAGGTGCAGACCCTGAATGTCACCTGCTGTCGTGTAGAACGGAAGGCGGTGAACATGATTAGTACTGGAAATGGTAAAATATTCTTACCTGTCGGCAAACAGATGAGTGGAGAGTTATAAAGCGTGATGGAGCTTGTCTCCGAAGGAAGCGATTTGCAAGCATGAGAGGTTATCACACACAGCCTCGTTCATCAGTGGTTTTCAGCCTGTGGTCTGCAGATTTCTCAGGCTCTGTGAACTGAAAGAAGTTCATGAAAAACAACTAAGAAGAGGCAGCCTGTTGTTGGGAGGCCTTATCTTTAGAGGAAAGAAATGTTTAGACTTGACGAGCGGCACTTTATAGAGAGAAGAGTACGATGGTGCTTCTGTCCTGCCGCAGGGAGATGGTAGCTGTGACAGGCAGTCAGGTCGAATTTCCTCGGGTTGCTGGGTGTGAGTTTGGTAAAACTGTGATCCCAAGGGATTTCATTCCTCTTTTACAACTCTTTTCCCTGTTTTTCCGTTATAATGATTTTTTTTTTTTTTAATGTGATGTACTTTTTTCTCTCATGCTCTAGATTTTTATCAAATCCCAGAAAATATAGGAAAATACCTTTCACTAATTGTACAGCAGTAGAATAAACAATAGGTGATTTCTATTTCTGCTGTGCATGCAGTCAGTTATTGAATTGAATGAAAGATAAAACGTAACTCATCTGGCAGAATATAATTTTGCTTTAATATATATATTTTTTTTTAGTGCAGCTGTGTTCCCTGTCACCTTGAAGGAACCGTAGACTGGCTGAAAGGTTACTTTAAGAACGATCCAATGGGAGCACGCGTTTCTGCGATGGAGAAAAACATGGGCTGCATAATATCAGCTTTAAATAAAGCATGTACAGTAAGTTTCTCATTAGTTATTTATAGTGATTAAACAGGTAAAAATGTGAAATTACTGTGAATGGACTGCTCATTTGTTTTCAAAACATACGAAATCAGGCAGCTCAGCATCCTGGTCAACGAAAGTGAATAGCAAAATTTTGATACCATCTCCGTACACTGTTAATTTTGCACTATTGAGCGTTACGGCTGCTACTCAGCAGTGGTTTTATAGAAAATACTTAGCTGAAGTCCATAGAGTCTGGATGGAAGTCACAGTTTTCCGAAAGATGCATCACCCTTGGATAAATCCTAGACTTGTCATTAGCCAGGAGATCAATAAGAAAAGGCCCTAAGCCACATCTCAGTAGGCAAAGTCAGCCAGGAAGAAGTATTCCTCTTTCTCAAAAGCCATCTCTCCACTCATTCGTGAAGATCTATCTTTTCTTCTGATTAAATATCGCCTTGAACAACCACCAATGACTCCCCAGCAACACGCTCTTTATTCTCTCCCTTCTTATCACTATTACCTATTACTGTTATTACTCTAGAAGCCTAAGAAAGGCGGCTCCTGTCAGACAACCATGGTGCACCCGCAGAGAGCCCTGGAGCGCTACAGGAAGTTCTTTCAGAGGCTGCACGAGCAGTGCTAGAAGCCCAGCTTGTCGGAGACGTCTTTTCCCCAACACTAGAGCCGGTTCGGACGGAACACTGCGACGCTGCCCCAGGGCGCCGCGAAGAGACAGCGCGACTTCAGCGTGAATGTTTTATATGTGTGTTATCAGCTATTTATGTCTCATTGCAGGTATTAACATATTTATTTTATTTATGGAGAGCTTTTATATTTGTACAGAGTCATAATGTTCAAAGTGATAACGAATAAAAGAATTTCAAATTATTCACGCTGTTGTGGGTTTTGTGGGCTATAATAATTAAAGTATATGTCAAAGCCTGAATTAAACTATGGAGTGAAATGAAAAAAAATAATATTAGAAGGCAGGTCCATGAACATGCTCTGCTGCAGATGTTTACAAAATTGGCAGAATCTTTATTTTCTGAAGGCAGGAGAAAAAGATGAGAAAAGGCTATCTTTTAAATACGTGCATAACTAAGTTTGAAATGAGCGTGTTTTCCTGAAATTCTGCAACATCTTCAGATGCAGTATACCTGCATGACACCCATTCCTCCTTTATTTAATGTATTTATTGTGGCACCAGATCATATTTCTTTTACTATTACTCCAAAATTATTTCCAGTCCATGTTATCTTCAAACTTTGGAGCAAAAAGAGTGAGGAATTGGTGTTTGTTAGCCCCATGCCAGGCCAAACTGAGGCCTTGAGCAGGTGCCACGGGTTATTGCCATAGAAATATGGTGATGGCAATTGTAACAACGGGACAAATGGTGGTCACAAAGGATGTCTAATTTAGGCTGTATTTGTTGGTTTTGTTGTGTTTTTTTTTTCCCTCAGGATTGCCTTAAGCTATATTTTTTATGAAGTGAAGAAGGTATTTGCGAGTTACTTTAATAAAGATACAACATTTTCTAGCATCTGAAGCATCAGAGGGAGATGATGCTTCTGCTAAGGTATGGAAGCACCTTTGGTTTCCAAATGAAATGCAGTGGATTCACCGAGCTGGCTTTTGGGGCATGAGCTAGTTTGAGGACCTGCTCAGCTAGGGGTTGCGTGAGTATTAAGTCGAAGATACCTGGCATAGATGTATTTCTGGGAAGTCACAGACCCTCGCCAATAAAGCAAATCACACGAGTAAGTCATTGAGAGTAACTATGTCCAAGGAACCAGCATGTTTGTGAATATCATAGCAGACAGAGAAGATGTGACAAGAAATGAAAGGGTGCACAGCAAGGTGACTCCCGCCTCCGTGACTGAGAAAAGCCAGGATGAAACTGGACACTATTACTATTATATACTATATATATTACTACTATATTACTATAATATCACTATTAGCAGTGACAGCGGCTTGTCCATTGGGTTGTGAAACCAATAAAGCTTAGCTGGAGTGAATAAACACAAGGGTGAAGAGGAAACGCAAAGGACACTGTCCCACCAGCCACTGCCCGTGCCGTTAGTCACCGCCGGAGGTTTAGCGAGAGCAGGCAGGAGCGAAACGTTGAACTCTAAGAACCAAACTCGAGAAGGTGCCTCTGAGCTGTGCCCCGCTGACACAGCTCCTGCGGAAACGCCAGCCTTGGAGATGTGAAGAGCTGGGAAACCCGACCCTGCGGAGGAGGTGTCAAGTCCTGGCACGACAGCCTGCACAAGTAACTGCAGGTGATGCTCGCCAGCCTCGCACCAGTTTTAGCAGTCATGCATCAGGCTTTTATTTTCTAGTTCATTCCAGCTTGCTGCATAAAGCTGCCAAGTAGCAGCGAAGTTGGTGTTTTACCACAATGCTTGCAGAAATTACATTATCTTAATCAAAACAACAACAAAAAAAAACCCCTTTCAACCAACCACGAGTGACCGTAACACGGCTACAGGTCATGCTAAAACCTCAGCTTTCCTTCCAAACCACGCTAAAACACCTTAAACGTGTCAGCTAGAATGCAGCGTACCCACGGGTGGGGACAACACTGCTCACCCATGCCGAGCAGAGACAAATGCTACTCACTGCTTAAAACACCACACTGGTGCTTAATTAACTAACTAAGCAGAAGAGATCTCCAATTACAGTGCCTTTTAATGCAACCTTGCATAAGCTCAGCTCATGCCTACAAGCGTATTCTTTCGCATTACCTTGCAGTGGGTCCGTCCACGCAGGGCAGAGTGCAGGGAAATCTGTTTTCTTTCTATTTTGCACTTCTGGAAACGTTTTACCTCCTGCATTCGTACAGGTTGACAGAGTATGGAGCACCTGTAATTCTCATTTTACAGTATCTGCTCTTCAGGAATACCAGTGCCAGGACTGTAAGACAATTTAGAGTGCTTGGGAGCGTTTTAAAATACCTTGAGTGGGAGAAATGGATTTTTTGGTGTGCTGCCAGCATGGTGCATCACCCATTTACCATCTGGCCAACCTGCTAAGTAATTTCAGAAGAGAAAGGCCAGGTGCTGTTTCAAACCAGACGCATCAGGACACAGGAGTGAGGTTTTGGGGAGTTCTGGGAGGGAAAGGCTGCACAGGCAGGGGGGGCAGGGGCAGCCATGAGGCTGGCTGCGCCACCTCCCACATTCACATCCAGCATACACGATGCCGTTCACTGCTGCAAGCCACGAGGAAAAGCCTTCAGGCTTTCATTTTCAAGATGTACAGGCAAAAAAAAGTCAGACTCGGGCAGGACGTGGTCTTGGGAAGATCTCTTGCACCGAGGCAGACCCCTTCCGTGGAGAGTGATGCGTGGTGTGGGAACTAAAACCCAGCGCATCGCTGCCACGATAAAAATCGAAAACAAAGAAACAAAAACCTACAAACAAATACACTGAGTTTTTAAGCTGGAAGAACTATAATGGCAGGTTTCTGAGCTCCTACCAGTTTCATTTTCTGGCTGGGGAAGCCAAAGGATTTCAGAAACCAGAAGAGAAATTAAAGCTGCCAGCAGGAATTGCAGAGATCTCACAAGGTGAGCATCCCGCCACTGCTCCACTGCCTCATCTCTGCAGGGAGTTACAGGTTTAGATTTTTTTTTTTTTTTTTTCCCCCCTCTTTTCAACTGCTCTGGCTACCATTCCTACTGACATTTCCCATGACACTGAAGAGCTGTCCTGAGCAGCCTGGGCCAGCTGGCGGTCATGTTCCAGACTGGTGCAGAGAGCAAGCAGCAGATGACATCTGCACTGGCATCATTTCTGGCTGAGCCCTGAGCAACAGCTCTGGGTCACCCTCCTTTCCCTGGCTTTCCCCGGCTTTCCCCTGCTCTTCTGCCAATCCTGGTCTCTATAGGAAGCCTCCCACATCGTGCAACAGCTCAGCCAGGCTGGGCTTGGGGTGGCAGAGCCACGCTGCTGACAGTGCCCAGTGCTAGGCAGGACCTTGCTGCTCTCCTCATCTACCCAAGCAGCTCCTGCCCTGGCTCACCTTTATGAAGCAGCAATAGCTGAATGGGAAGGAAGGAGTCGAGGTCATCTGGCCACCGTTCCTCTTTTCTTCCAGGTGTCTCTAACACCACCAAGGAGACCGATGAAAAAGGGAAAAATCTGCGAAAATAAAAGCCTTGGTTAGTCTTTGCATTTAAAATCATTGATGCTTTTGTGGTGTATTTGGTAATACATACTTATTAAATTACATACATTAAGTAATTAGTACATACTTAATAAATCCTACATACTCAACTAACACCGTAAAAGCCCGTCAGAGCATCGTTCCCAGTGTACCCTGACCCAGTCCACCTCTGCGTGGCAGGCTCCTATCTCCCTAGGCAGAGTTAAAAACTTTCTCCCCAAAAAAAGCCAGTCAGATATTGCACACGTTATTTCCAGAAAGCACTCCCACAGACCGTTACAGAACTGTAAACAGCATTCCTCCTAGCAGCCTGTTTCCTAAGAAAAAAATGTTATCTTGAGTAATTTAGGTCAAGACCAGTCTTTACCAAATGTCTCGATTTCCCTGGCTTGGGAGTGGGCTTGGAGCAGGCACCGGAGCAGTTGCTCGAGGACTGCGCCCTGGAGCAGCGCTACTTCGGGATGCTCTGGTGGCAAGAGCAAAGCCCAGGGGTTTATCTTTCATCGCCAGCGCACGAAGCAGGATTTCTGCTCGCCGCTGGAGCATCCCAGCCTGGTTTGGCACAGGCGCAGGCACCTCGCCCTCCCGGCCGCCCCAGCAAGGGGCACGCGCCGGTGGAAGGTGACAAAGAACTGCGTGTTCGTTCCCTAAATACTGCAAATGTGACTCAAGGCTCTCTGCTGGGGACCTGCTTTTTGCACTTACCTGGCTTTTCTCTGTTGCTGTCTGCTAGAGGCGAGAGCATCACTGAAGGTGAGAACAGTCTGTACAGCCCCAGGAGATGGGTCAGCTTGGGGCCAGAAAGCGTGCCAGGATAAGAGAAAACTCCATTGCAGCCATATTGCTTTAAACTAAGCCCCCAGCACAAAACATTTACACTTAAAGACCACAAGAGAGCATTTTCAGAGCATTTCTGCAGGTCAGTAGAAGCACGTTCATGCTCCGATTGCCCTCCTGTCCCCACCAACTCACCTGTGGGTCCCCAGGCACCAGGCTGGATCCAGTTCAGGAGATGGCAAACCCCGTGGTCCTGAGCAGCTCTGGCTTCCCCAGAGCAAAGAGCTGGGCAGGAGAAGCTCCCACAAACCACGGCTGCAGCTTTTTATGTGGCCAAACACATGGCGCTGGCTGCAGCTGAAATCCATATGGGGCCATGAAACCTCTGCTCAGGTGGGACATCGCAGGCACTTTGGAGATGCCCAGGAGACACTTATCTTTAACAAATGAGACATGAGATTTACTAATGAGGCTAGATGATGAAATATAGTTTCCACCTGTGAGATTATATTAGTCAAAAGCTGCCCATTGATTAAGAAGGATTTAACAAACAAGCTATGGTCACCAAAGCCCCATGATCTCCTCATAGATCTAGCCTGCCCCTGCAGATAAGGGAGGAAAAGGACACAACGCAGAGTCTCTCACAAATGTCACTGTGCTCTCGGGCTCCCTTTACCCCCCCCACATTCGTCCCATTTACCACCGAAACCCCCCCCC
>Ga0065711_1010609_pt1 | contig 12789 bp, 7 predicted proteins | sample Hoacrofraction12_FD_59098 | JGI IMG/M metagenome (GOLD analysis project Ga0065711, IMG submission 59098) | Hoatzin crop microbial communities from Cojedes, Venezuela - Epithelial fraction 12 v2 (version 2) | ecosystem: Host-associated > Birds > Digestive system > Esophagus > Crop | place...
CACCGAATGGCTGGAAACCTACCCTGTGCCCCATGCCACTGCCCGGAATACCATCCTGGGCCTGGAAAAACAAGTCCTGTGGCGACATGGCACTCCCGAAAGAATCGAGTCGGACAACGGGACTCATTTTCATAACAGCCTCATAGACACCTGGGCCAAAGAACACAGTACTGAGTGGATGTATCACATCCCCTACCACACACCAGCCTCTGGAAAGATCGAGTGGTACAATGGGCTGCTAGAAACCACTTTGAGAGCAATGGGGGGTGGGACTTTCAAAAATTGGGATACTCGTTTAGCAAAGGCCACCTGGTTGGTTAACACCAGAGGGTCCACCAACCGGGCTGGTCCTCTCCAGTCAAAACTTCAGCCCCACATAGAAGGGGATAAAGTCCCTGTAGTGCACATGCGGAACATGTTAGGGAAGACAGTTTGGGTTAGTCCTGCCTCGGGCAAAGGCAAGCCCGTCCGCTGGATTGCTTTTGCACAAGGACCTGGGTGTACCTGGTGGGTAATGAGGAAGGATGGGGAAGTCCGATGTGTACCTCATGGGGATTTGATATTGGGGGAGAACAGTCCATAAATAAATTGTATAAAGTTAATTGTTAAATAACCCTGTCACTGTCTGTTATCATTGTTATAATTGTTATATGTTATACCAGTAGTATCATAGCAAGAATCGTCCAGACTAAAGAAGGATGGACTTTTTTGATGAACCCTAGCAGAGCACAGCGATGATGGGACTGGACCTGGTTTTCAACAACTGGCACCCAGCAACTCCATCAAGATCAACATATCCTGCAGACTGCGGGCACGTGCCGCACCAGATACATCAGCTGTGAGCTCCGGATGCAGCAAGTGACTGCCCATCACCACACATCACCTCTCCTGCCACGGAAGACCATTACGACAGATGGAGCTCGAAGTCATGGATTAAATGAACTCAACAGACACTTTAGAGTGATGATCCATAGACTAAGGGAATGATATCTGGAGGCAGGAGAAGTGGTGGTGATCAACTGGACAATAGGGGACCTGGGCATGACATAGATGGTATGGAATAAGGGGTGGAAAACGTCCTGGGTTCAGCCAGGACAGGGATAATTTTCACCAGCATCCAGGAAGGGGCACAGCCAGGGGGTGGGGGCTGACCCCACCTGGCCAAACAGAGCAGGGTATTCCATACCATGTGTCATCATGCTGGGTTCCGGTGGGGGGGGGCTGGGAGGGGGGAACTCACTGGAGGCTGGGGAGCTCGCGGCGGCGGTCATGGAGGGCGACTCTGTGGGTTGTGCGGTCTGTGTTGTGTTTTCTCCTTATCTGTATGGTTGTTGTTACTGTTCCCTTTGTTTGCTGTTCTGTTAAACTGCCCTTATCCTGACCCACCAGTTTCTGCCTGTTTCTTTCCATTCTCCTCCGCACCGCAGCAGGGGGAGGGGCGGCCGCGTGGCGCTTTTGTTGCCGGCTGCAGCCAAACCATAACACCTATGAAATCTTTCATTTATTTATTAAGTCATATACCAAACTAATAAGTATCATAACAAATACTGGTTTGCAGACCAGAGTTTAAGTACACAAAAAGTAAAACATGGGTTATGCTTTGAACAAAGAGGATGACTGAGATGAAGTTCCAGATGGAAAAACAGTGCAATTGTACAGTTAGAGGCAATATCATAATATGTATATTCATAGAGACTGTCAGCCTGCACACAACTTTAATTTTGGCACTTCCTAACTTTAAGTACTTGGGTTTGCACCTTAATATCATTCTTTTAGCATTGTGTGTGTATAATACACTCATAGATCACTGAGCCAACACATAATTTCTTTAATTCTCCATATTTCTGAATGATTTGTGAAGCTTACATGAGTTTGCCAAGTTGCAGCCCTGCCCAATAAAAATTAAAACAGATGCCTCTACGAAGCCCAGAGAAACAAGCTGATAATGTAAAAGGAACAAACTGAACTGTAACAGTAGAAGTGTGACAAAAAATATTTTGTTCTTTCATACTGTGTATGTAGCCAAAACTACAACACTACAGATCTGTCAGTACAAATGCCAAAAATATTATTTTTAATTTTAAAAAGATAAATTAACTTTAAAAGAAACTTAAATGATAAACCCTACACACTACAAGGCATTTACAGAAGAACAAGGAAAAAGATGTAAATAAGGTAACTTTGTCAAGAAAAAAAATCCCAACTATTTTACACATAATTACCAGGTAGCAATTTTAATGGGAGAATATTTGAAATTCTTCTGCTATTGGAAAGACTAGATTTGGTCAATAATAAAATTAGATACTTTCTTAATCCAGAAGACTCTCTCTTTTTGTCATTAAAAAGATTTTAAAATGCTTTTTCATTAATACTATACAAATTCAAATTAAACAGCCCTTCTCTAACCTAATAAAAAAAAGCCCCAAACAAGAACAGTGAATTGCTGTTTATTTAGAATTATTAATGGTGGTAGCCTCTAATACATCACAATTTTCCTATATTTAGCTTTTATCTCCATGAGTGTAAAACTGGTTATCTAGCAGTATATTATTTCCAGTTGGTGGTCCTTCTGCCATTCCTTTAGAGAATTTGCTGTATAACCAATTAAGGTCTAATTGTCAGAAAGCTGTGCTCAGTAGAGTATGTTTTCTCTTTTTCGAAATATCATCCTGTTTCTACCCATGAAACTGGTACTAAAATTAAAATCCCTCTTCCTTCCATATAGGAATCAAAATTCCTATTTGCAAAAGTGATATAGGCAATATGAAACCCCAGTCAGTTACCTCAAGATGCGTCAGGGGAGGCCGACATTGTATATTAGGAAAAATTTCTTTACTGAAAGAGTGGTCAGCCATTGAACAGGCTGCCCAGGGAAGTGTTGGAGTCACCATCCTTGGAGGTGTTCAAAAAATGTGTAGATATGACATTTCAGGATATGGTTTAGTAGGCATGGTGGTGTTGAGTTGACGGTTGGACTTGACAATGTTACAGGTCTTTTCCAACCTTAATGATTCTATGATTCAGACAGCTGATTTTTGCTCTTTTATATTTGGACCTTTTGCAAAACTTACAGTTTCCTTGTCTCATTTTCCAGCTGTAAAATAGAGAAAACATTACTTCTCTGTTTACAGAGCAATTAGGATAAATACACCAAAGGTCTGTGGAGCATTTAGATTCTGTGTTGATAATGCTCATATGGATGAGGTTCATCATGTGTTTTCTTTCCTACCAAAGCCATCTTCAGCAGTTCCTGTCCCTGGTTACTTCACATCTCACTTTACTCTTCCCTCACGACAAGTGATTTAAAAAATAAAGTCTAAATTGAATGTACAAATCAGGGTAAACTTGAAGCCCTAGAAAAGGCAGGGAGCTTTTTTATTTGTTTCTTATATCATAGGAGCCGTCTATTTTGCAGCTTGCCACATGGAATTAGAACAAAAATTAGCAACTGGAAGCTGCATTACCATCCAGTATTATCAGTTAGAACAGATGAGCAACCGCAAAGACAGACCAGTATATGCAGGTATTCCACTAACGTCTCTCAAAAATCAGTTCTACCTATATCAGAGTTTTAATCCTTCGTTAGCAATCNNCANATTTCTTTTTTTTTTTTTTTATTATGTCAAAAGTTCATTCCACTTTACACTGTCTGATAGAGGGTTCTCAAAACTGGAAGGGATATAGGCACACAGAAGACAAAGGAGGACAGATCTTTCCAAGACTCAACCACCTTGCCAGCTACTCTGCTGGAGATTTTCTTGGCTTTTGAAAAGCTGCATGTTATAACCTGTAAGCATTTTGCACAGAACTTTGGAAAAATGTGACCAGCAAAGAGCAACTCATAAATCAGTAGTGAAGATCTGTGGGAAGAGCTGAAAATCTGAAATAGAAGGTAAGAGGTGAATGCAGACCTGATTTCATAATCCTTCATTCTGTGCAGCAAAAAGAGAGGTGTAAACTCTTTCTGTAATATCAGTAATTTTGATACTTGGTTTTTGCTTGTCTGTATAGTTAAATCCTGGGCCTTATTCAAGATTTTATTTGAAAATATGGTGACTAAGAAGTAATTGCTTTCATTAGAAACAAAAAGAATAATCTATTGTAAAGTCTTTGCATTATGGGAGGCGGGGCATTAAGGACGATGACAAACTTCAGCTTCCAACCTTTGGGTAATGCGAGTTTCCATGCCCGAGTACATCAGCGGACATAGTTGCAGCCATCTTCTCACTCCTTCTGGGGAGGTGCTAGTGTCATGGAATGCCCATATTTTCATTTTGTTGGGCACGAACATATTTTAAAAAGAACAACCAACAAGGATCAACAAATAGTCGTTGCCATTTTTCCATGCCTTGCTGCTCACACCTGTATCATTTATATACATTCAATGTAGAAAGGAAGGAGCTTAGGGCTTGGAGATACTTATAAGGAACTCTCTACTATTTCAGGTCTTTGTTTTATACTTAGGCATACCAGCGTGAAAGCTCCAGTAAATGGGCTGATATTCAAAAGTGCCTCTATGTCTACAAGTCAAGTATCTCCACCACTCCTTTATTTTTTCTATTTCTTTTACTATCAGCTGAAAAAATAAATAAATGTGTTCTTCAAATGTTTTAAATTGCATTTCACATTTTCCTTCTACTGAATAGTCAGTACATCTGTTACAGGATCAGGAAAATAGCTATAGACCTTAAATCTGAAAAACAGGTTTAAGAACACCACCACCCCTGTTTGAGCCTAACAAAAGATGTCTTCACTGCAGCGCTTGCTTCATTCTTACCTCAGCAAAACGGACTGTTGAGACTGTTAGGCAGAAACAGAACAACTTTGACAGGTGTCCCGATTTACAGATTTTTCTTTAAGGAAACCAACCAAATGCTTAATTTCAAACACTCTCTTCTGTAAACAGGCACATATACGTACTCAACTGCCCAACTTACTATATTCTCATTGTAGCACACAGTCACACATCTCGCTTCCTGCACTCCCAGACTCTATTTTCACCCTGGGAGCTGTGCTCTTCACCTTCAGCTCAGGGGAGAAGTCTCAACAGAATTATCCTAACATGCCTGAGCAACACCTTGGTAAACAAAAAAATAACTGTATTTCTGCATACAAGACATATATACATATTTGTCTACATGTGGAAAACGTGTTTAACATTTTTAGAGCATATGTGCAATTCACGTAAGAAACATACTGTGAATTGTCTTATACATCATGTGACAACTGTGGATTAGGGAAGGTTTGTGATCTCTCATCCTGATTTGCAGCTCTGTTCCGTAACATGAAACAAAAAGGAAAAAAGAAATACATTCCTTACATAACTACCTGCCTTTTCAGCTTGGATTTTTATCAAGAGCAGCTTAAATTTTCAATGACCATGAACTAAAGGTCTTTCCCAGTCTAACAAAACTAATGCCGTGTGTGTGCACACACACAAAGCTGACTTTCTGAAAAGACGGCAAGATTCAGTCACAATATATATAATGACATGCATGTAAGTATGTATATATGAAAGCCATATATATGGCAGGAAATGTATATATTATTTTTTTAGCTGTGGGTACATAACACTGTAATTACCTCATAACAAAATTAAACAAATAAGAAGAGTCAGTGTGACAGTCTATCTGAGTAAGAAAAAGGCCTCACAATTTAGTGGGAGCTCAGAGTGTTATGGACTCAGCATTCAGTAACTGATGAGTGAAAAATAACACATCCCCTTCTAACACCTAATTAAGTCAACAAAGCAGCAATATTAAAAGGCTGAGGACAGCAGTGAGTAAGTATGCCTGGACACACTAAATTTTAGATTATTTTCATGACAGAAATATACAGTCATGTTCCTGTACCACTGACTGGAATAGGAGCAACGCTTTAAGGGATCAATGGTTGAAGATGTATTTAGTCAACATTAAGAGAAAGACATTAAGGTGGATCAACAAGTATATGTACACATTCGAAACTTCACACCTGACCACACACCTGTGTCATTTCCTGTAAATAGCAAAACTTTTTTTTTTTTTTTAAGTAACTGCTGGGAAAGTGTAATTAAAAGGATACAGTTAGACAACAACTAAGAAATACTTAAAATCACCCAAAACTATAAGAATGTCTAAAATGACTGGAGAAAGGAAGTTAGCACCCTATCAAGCCAAAGAGCAAAATACATACCATTTTTAAACAACAACAACAACAAAAGAATCTCCACAAAGCAGAGCACACATTTTAAATACAGTCATGGCTGTTGGGGTTAAGGGTCTTTTGAAATAAACTATGCTTATTTATTTTTAGAGCTATAATCACTGTATCTCTAAATGCACTACAAAATGAGAAATTCCACTAATTCTAATTAAAGCTGAACTGAAACTCACATGGAAATATCCATTGCAATAACAGAAGGCAAAAAGTAAACATGCATACACAGATTGAAGAAAGTCAGAAAAAACATTTCAAGAATAACTGACCTGTAAAGAAAGACTTTGCTTACACAGGAAGTTTGAATAAATTCTGTAAAATAAGTTAAATTACAGAGAAATCTATTTGCTTTGATCTAAGCCAACAAAACCCTCATAAATAATAACAAGATTTTGGGCTGAACCAAACACCTTGAAAGGATTACAGTCTACCCTGAGCTACTGGGTTACCAATGGAACTAGTATTACAGCTGTACAGAAAAGTAATACATACATGCATAAATATTAAAATTTTAATAGGCTGATGTACTGTCACAGTGAGGGAACTGGCGGATACAGCCCTCTCAAACCCACTCTATTTACAGAGATGAAAAAGAACAGCATGCAAATAGTAAAAAGAGATAAAACACTTTAACAACGCTACAGAATTGCAGCAGCAATCTTCCAGCAGAAAGGGATTAATTAGCAACAAAGGCAAATGGTCATTTTCCTGAAATTATCAGTTCTTCTACATGATCATTATTTGCTAGGAAAATCTTTGTACCTTCATAGCTATTATCTAAATACCTAGGATATGATGATGCAGTGCACAAAGCAACTGAAAGCTTCTGAAGCTAGTTGAGATCCCAGACAAAGCACATTTGTTTCATGAAGCCATTTGTTACAAGCACACCCTAATCTGACAAACATATTTGACATGATACAAGAAAATGCCAACAGACTGACATAAAAAAATACAAAATCATAATGCTTATTTTCTTGATGAAATAATCCTGTCAGTGCTCCTTTTCCAAACTCTTTCTTCTCTTCTCAAGGTATGCATTCATGTTACGCGCACGTCATGCACAACAAATTTGAACTTTGGATTTAAACCCTTAATTCACTTGCATTTAAATTATGTAAATATCAAGCCCAAGCCCTGTGAAATCGAAAACAGAGAGCATCTCATCCTGGTTCAGGATAAAAAAGACTTGCCTTCTTCCGGCTACACATTTAGAATGGGCTAGCGTAGGGCTAGTCTAATATTTAAAGCATTCTCCTTTTACACTGTTATGGGGTGCTTTGCAAGTTGTCTCCTTCTACTTCCGATTTTCTCTTGTATAACTTTCATTTCTCAAGATCATGAATATTCATTTGCCATGTAAGTTGATGTCAAGTGATATTCAGACAGTGAAAACTGCTTTTTTCTTTGGTAGAGATTTACCTATCACAAGGAGGCTGGAAATGGTAAGCAGTGTATCTAAGTCGCAGCCATGAGAACAAAAACTTTATCCCTTGCAAAGGGGAGGGATAATAAGAAAAGATATTTGTGTCAGCTCTTCCTTCCTGCCACTACTGACTGGATAATCACTGGCTTTTTGAACCCATTAGTCTGCAATTAATTGACAAATAGACAGGGTGGCTGGCAAACACCAGTGACTGCAGCAGCACCCTACTGGCAGTTATCCTCTATTTCTACAGCTTTAGCAGCAGCCACGACAGTTTTGCTACACACCTGCTATATCCAAGTTTGAAGACAAACAGCTCTGCCATCAGTTTGGACCCAAACGGTACAACTCAGATGCTAAAACACTGGTACCTAGTGGTACTTCAGCTGCCACAAACAAAGTGACGTATGTGACCCTCAGTTGTCATTCTGGAAAGGTGCAGACACCCACACAACCCTGTGTCCTATCTGCCAAATCCATGCCTGTATCTCGGAGAGCCCATTGGGCTGATCTGGCATTAGATGCTTGCACGTAGGCAAGCGTAGCTGCTCGCATTTTGAAGTGGCATACTGACCCTTGCACAAAGTCTATCTCCTCCATCATGTGATTTTGTGCTCAGGCTCAGCAAATGACTCCAGCCATTGAATAGCTCATTTTCCTACTGATAAACCCATTTTCCAGGACAGAAGTCAGGCTGTGGTAATTTCTTTCTAGCAGGAGAAAACACTTTTTTTTTTCACCACTATTATAATCTAACAGAGCGGTAAAGGCAAACAAAGAAGGCAAGCATATCCCACTTTCAAAATTGAGTCTACCCAACAAAGAAACTCAGTTCCCTGCTGTGATCATGAACACAACCTACCGTAACAGTTGCTTAAAATGACATGCCTACAAACTGTATCTTGGCAGACTGGAGAGGTAGGTCTGGTCTCCATTTAAGATATGCTAACGTACTTATGGCTATATAGCAATTAATTTTTTCCATGCCAGCAAAAGCCCTAGAAAAGACTTGGTTACAGTGGCCAAAAGAAAAGAGGCAGAGAGACAGAGAGAAACAGAAAAGCAGACAGATCTTTGGGGGCAACCAACTTAAACTGGGTCCAAACAATGCTTCCAAAAGACTAAGAATGTAACTTGTGTCCTCTTAGAGTTTTTAAAGACAAAATTACCATTTGCAAGTGCAGAGCTGACACAAATTATGTTCATAACAGGACACACTAAACGATGATGTCTCCTTCCCCAACTCTAGCACAGGCAACAAAATCTTATGAGAAAAAAAAAAAATCCCCAGCTCGCTATTTTAAATACACCGTTAATTTAAGGTCAAAGAAAGCAAAACAATCCAGAAATCAGCATGCAGTAAGAACTTCATTACAGTCAGCAAATGTAGTAAAAGAAAAATGAACCCCAAGGAAAATAACTGAAAATGAAGTGGGGACAGTGGGGCACAAAACCCCCAAAAAACCCACAGACTATCCAAAACTGTAAGGGGGAGGAGAAATCTCTGCTCTTGCTGACTTTGCTTTAACAAAGTGCATGAAATCACATACTTTCATTCTTTGACTCAGCTGCAAAAGAATGTAAAGAAAAAAATTGCCATGCAAGATAGGGCATTTCAATTTCTCAACAGCCAAAACTTCATGATGCATTTTTAAAAGGGGTCACTTTTTCTCAAAATATCAGATATTTTTTCCTCACTCCCTCTAAATACAAGTGATTTTTAAATTAATTTTCACTTTTACACCATTGAAGATAATGGGACAAATAGTTCCTGATGCACAAGTAAGTCATAACGCTCTGTGCAAGTTAATGGGAGCAGCGAGATGCTGAATGTGTGATAAATCTAGACCTGAAAGCAAAATAAGCCTCTCAATTAAAAATCAATTATTAAAAACAGTAAAGGATGAAAAACAAAAAAGGCTCACTCACCAAACTCATAATAAAATCCTGGAAACTTCAGAGTTATTCAAAAAGCAGAAAGAAACCTTCAACATCTATATTTAACTAAAGATTCTTCTAAGACTCTGTTGTGGGTTTCTCGATCTTATGATTAAACAGTTCTGTGAAAAATTGTTTCTGGTGTCTTTTGTGCTTTTATCTCTTCATTCCAAATGCTCATGAAAATGAACAGACAGGGAATGCAAGAACAAATCATTACTCTGGCTCTGGGAAATCAAAGTACACGGATGCCCTGATGTGGCTCTGAGGTGATGCAACGACGATAAGCAGCCACCCAAAACCACCAGCACCTGAACTTGAAACCAAGAGCGCTATGTTTACTGACAACATCGCCCATTGGGTTCCTCAACATTTCTCCTCCAGAAGATGGTTTTAACATACATATTGAGTAATTCACAAACATTAGATCAGGGTGTTCAAATAACTGTTTCCAAGCAATTTGTGTTCAATTCTGGAAAGATTTCAAACATAAGAGAAGCTGAAAAGCAGCTCAAAATTACAAAACCTGTTGCACAAGCTTGGTCAAGCAGAAATTTCTGGTTTTCATTTTCTGTAAAAATAAGTTACATATTCATACCTCCAGTAGTCACAGAGAAATTAAATTAACAAGCGTTACTGAAGAGATCAGAATCCTATTATTGGAGAAGCCACACTGGTATTATGCATTATCATACATATTCAGCATCTGCAATCAAAAGAAGGCTTTGGTGTTTACATATGTAATAAAGTTTCAATAATTCACTAGTAATATTTCATGCAGAGTACTGATGCCACTTCCTTTTAGAAAAAAAAGAAAAAATATCCAGAATTTAAAATCCAAACCCATTCAACTGAAACAAAATGATCGCTTCTACAGAGAAATGTGTGTTGCCAGTAAGAAGTCATTTGTCTAAGAGGTAGGGGCTCTGGGCTTCATCTGCCTGTGGCAAGGGGGTGGGCCAGCCACGGGTGCCTCCATCTTGTGCTCCCCTAAGCCAGCTCAAGTCTGCAGACCCCATGCACCCTTCCCTTCTCCAAAAGGGCACAGCCAATGCATGCACCCAAGGATGAAGCCACAGACACCTCACGGAGGCTGCCTAAACTCAGGAGTACTTTGGCAATTAAATTCTCAGGGTTTTTCCTCAAAAGACTCGGAAAACCCAAGCAAGTGCACTCTGAGAAGACATCAGCCACCCTACACACGGGCGGCTCACGGCACCTCCAGAGCACAAACACAGCCCCTCAACCATCACCAGTCAAACTCCAAGATACAAAATAATCAAACTTGGTATTTTACCTGTATCGCAAGCAAGGGGGTGTGTTGTTCTCCTTCCACCAGAGATCAAAGGATCTGGGATTGTGTTTCACAGGGTTTTGGCCATGGGGGGCTGCAGGGACACCTCCTCTGTGGTAGGCTGTCAAGGCTGCCCGGTGCTGTCCGCAGCCGGTTCCCCAAGGGACCCACCATGCGCCAAAACTCAACCTGCCACAAGAGCTTCCCAACACCGCTGAGGGAACTTACTTAAGCAATGGTGGTAAAAGCCCAAAATGATGCCAGCACAGGAGGAGAGAGGGAACATGCAGAAGAGAAGGTGCAGCAGCACACTGCCCCAGCCTTGGGTGCCACCATCACCTCAGCCTGCTCTGAGGAGATGGGAGAACAGGAAGGAGGCAGGGGGGGAAGTCTGAGGTGTTTTTAATTGCCAGTAAATTAGAAATTTGAACATATAAAATACAGGAAAAATCCTGACTTGACCCGTGGCACAGGCTCATCCCATCTGCCACGGAGGGAGAGCCACGGTATCTAGTGCCACGCTGAACAGACATCAACTTTTGAAGTACAGTCCAGCTGAATAAATACCACAGAAAGTCAATAGCCAGATCCTTTCAGCAGCAGCAGCGCTCTGGGAACCTGACTGGAATTTGAACATTTGCATTGATTTTTTTTTTTTTGTATATATTTTTTTTTACATTACCAGCTGGGAGCAAGCACTAGAGAGAAGGTACGCAAATGACTCCGCAGGAACATGATTGGCTAGTAAAGGATCACCTTTTAAAGGATTATCTTTCAAACAAAGAAAAATTTGGTATATTGCAAACAACTAACTCAAATCAAAACAACAGATTAATCCAACAGGATCACCAGGTAAGGCTTCCCTGTACTTTAATGTCCAGACACATAGCTGAGAAACATAAACGGCTTTATTTAGATGCCCAGGTGCACTTGTCAAGCACCTTTTCATGGTTCACAAATATGGGTTGCCAGTTCAGTTAAGGCTGTTAAAACAAAAGCTTTGACGACTTATCCTCAAGCCTCACAAGCAACAGCAATCTTCTGTCTTTCTACAGAGCCCTTTCCTTTACCCTTGCATATGTAAGCTCTGATCATCCAAGGCCTTTAAACTCCAGCCAGGAAGGAAGATTAGTTGTTGCCTGTACCACTCCTGCACTGTGAAATTTCCAAAACTGAGCTCTTTTACTTCCCTCTGGGAGGCAGGGGAAGTCACAGAAAACTGAGATCAAGCTCTTCATGTTTGTTTTTTTTCATGAATTGTTAACACTCGTGTAAGCTTTTACAGCCATGGTACTGCAGTACTACAAAAAGCAAAATAGCATCAATCTACTAAAAAAACCTAGTGATCATACATTTGGAAACAATACACACTATATGCACTTGAGCATGTCTGTCTTACTAGCAGACATGTTGGCAGCATCTCTTACATGCACCAAATATTTGTATTGAAATCTACTTGAGTATTCTGGCAACAGAATGGGGTAAGTAAGCGAGTAAAAAAAAACTACAAAGTGCAAAGATAAAGCCTCATTAATTTATTAAAATGACTTTCACTGTGTTTTAATTATTTAACATTTCTTTTAAAACTGTTTATTTAACATTCATTCAACATTTCCTTGAATAAAATTAAAAATCTTAAATACATAAGGCAGTTCAGTCCCCTTACATTTCAGTCAGCCTCATACACAGGTCTAATCCAGATCTAGTCTAACGCAGAGCGGAAACCGGATTCCACAGCAGTCATAAACCCTACCACTTGATTATATGAAACATTACCAACCTTGGTGAGTTTTCCCATCTAATAATTTTACATTTACATCTTTTGAACTTATCACATATTGTTTTATAACCAATCCAGATCTAGTCTAACGCAGAGCGGAAACCGGATTCCACAGCAGTCATAAACCCTACCACTTGATTATATGAAACATTA
>Ga0065711_1046620_pt1 | contig 12788 bp, 8 predicted proteins | sample Hoacrofraction12_FD_59098 | JGI IMG/M metagenome (GOLD analysis project Ga0065711, IMG submission 59098) | Hoatzin crop microbial communities from Cojedes, Venezuela - Epithelial fraction 12 v2 (version 2) | ecosystem: Host-associated > Birds > Digestive system > Esophagus > Crop | place...
GGGGGGGGGCAGCTTTTTTGTTTTTGCCTGAAGTGTCTTAACACATCATTTCCAGCCACAGAATCATTCCCTTGCAGTATTCTGCCTCTGGGACCAGGAGTCCCAGCTTACCACCATTTATAACAAAAGGTAGGTGGAAAATTAGCTTTCTGACCCTTTGTTGGTCACCCTGAGATTTTCTTCAGAGCTCTTGTTTGAAAACACTGCTGCAGGTGATTACTCCAGTGGACCACCAGCCTGCTCAGCCAGCAAACTCAGCTGAAAGAAAATTTCAATTTTCTTTAATGCTGAATTTTGAATTTCAAATCTGCAATTTTTCATTCTGGATTTGCCCTTCTGTGCCATGCCACTCCACTTCAGGGTGTCAGAGCGACGGGGGCATGTTCTTGCCCTTGGCCTCAGACCAAGGCAGCCCAGGTCTATTTTCTTCCTTTTTAATCTTGTGTTTCATTTTGCACCCATTTTACACTGCTATGTCGAGTAGTAAAGAGGACGTGCCACAGTCGTACAACACTGCCCGGCTTTCTCGAGATCACTTCAGGAAGGATTTCAGGTTTGCGTCGCTGGGTAACCAAGTATTTTGCTTTGTTGTTTGTTATATTGAACAGCTCACACTCTATTTCCTTTAGAAACGCCTCAAGTGCCCGCATTGGTTACAATTCTTAAATAACCTTGTTTTTAATGACACTGCAGGGTATTTAACAACAAAATACTGCTGCAATTATGGGATGGCAAATAAGCGTGTTATCGATTAGTTCAGAATTTGCGATGAAGATGATGTACCAGGACTCAGGAGATTCAACTGCCAGCATGTTTGTGAAGACCCTGGGAGATTACAGGCAAATCTGTTAATTTTTCAGTCTGCATCTTCTGCAGAGTAAGGATGAAAATACTCTCTTCTCTCCAGATTTTTTGCCTGCTCAGGCAAAGCAAGCTCCTTTCTGCTGGAACAGCTATGGCGTGTGCAGCAGTCCAGCTGAGTAAGCCCTGATCTTGCACGAGTACCTTAGCTGCTACACCCCTACACAGCAAACCTGCTGCTACAAAATACTAAATCACAGTTAGAACAAAGGAGTTAAGTTGCAGCTGGTTCAGGATTTAGTTCAACAGACAGTGGGTTCCTTAAATTCATAGTTCACAATATTCCACATATTTGTATGTATAGCAAGCCAGTCAAACCCTTGCTTTTCTTTGAATCGTACACATTGTTTTACATACATCACAGTCCACAGAGACTCAGTAACAGAGAGCAATTAAGAAAACAAACAGACTGTAGAAATGAACCATATAAGGAAGAAAAGCAGAAATGTCACCACCAGCCTTCAAACATATGGCTCTCCAAGGCCCTCCTTGCGCCATGCAACTTCCACTGCTCCATCAGGCCCAGATGCCTGCTTATGTTGGAGGAGAATTTGCTTAGAAAATGTCTCGTGGCCAGCATGATTTCATACCTCATTAGTGTTGTCCTGATGCAAGTAATGGAAAAAAAAGTCCTGGAAGCCCGCAATTCCATACACTTGCAGAAGCTGCTTTCATATCAGACATTTAAGGAAGATGACAGAAACTGAAAACAGAATAACACGCCAAGAGGTAGGATAAATGTAACTACTAAAAGGAGGGAGATTAGAGTAGACACCAGTGGTATTTGCAGCTTAAAAGAGTATTGTCTACATGACCTGGGGATGGGGAAAACAGCTCACTGTTTGCCCAGTTACACTGATCATTCTTGAGGATTTATTACAAACTGCATTGGAGAAGAAATATGGGTAAAAAAAAATCCACTCTTAATCTCTGCTAAGGCTTTCTTTCTCAATTCAGATCATGTCAATAAGGTTAAAGCGCTGCCTCACAAACACTAGTGTGGGCACAAAGAAGAGGGAAGAATCTGGTGAAGTGGGTAACAGCAAACAAAGGAAGGATGGGGTGGACAGAGAAACCCTGTAAGCCAACTTTGCTGCCATGGAAGGTAACATTAGTCAGGCACAAGCCATTAGTTAGGTTATTTGGTAACCTATCTAGGAAAACAGTTTGTGCAGAATGGTCCCGTGATCTCAAAGCAGTATCTCAGTATCTTATTGATTTCGCAAGAATTTTAACGGATTGACAGTGACAGAACTGGCATCTCTAATCATGGCCAACGTGGAAACTGTTTTCAGAAAGAATGAGGTCAGATATGGTTTTAAAGCAAATTTGTAAATGCACATAGACCCAAATAGGAGTATTTTGATCCTGGAGGAGGAGGGGGAAGGAGTGGAGAAAACACAAAAAGGGGAAGATGACCAAATAAACCTGCCACAAACTCTACTGCCTGCGAAGGATTCCCACACCCTGCCCCCTTGCTTCCCACACTTCTTAGGGCTCTGCAACACAAGCAGCGGTACCTTGATTATCGCTGAATTTCATTGTGTAGGAAAACAAAGGCTGACCACTCAACAAAACTGTTAACACTAAACGTCACCATAAAAAATCCAGCAAGGAGACGTTGTTACGCTAAGGACTTGTGCCAAAACCACCTTCAGCACAGCCTGCAGCGTGTCGGAGCCAGCAGTGCCTGGCTGCCGTGCTCTGTGCAAGAACAGGGCATCTTCAGGTGATCCCGGGATGCCTCCTGGGGCAGCAGTGGAGCTCAGGCACTTCCCACAGCCAACTGTTGCCAGCCCACTGCAAGCGACACTCTTCCATTGCCTCTCCTTCAGGATCCCCTGTCAGAAAGCAAACGCCCAGGCCTCTTGCTGCTATGGCAGGACATCCCCTAGCAAGCAACTCTAGCTCCATCAAGCATAAGAAGTCATCAGTCTTTTAGCCGGCACATAAGTCACCCCCACCATTTCCTCTCTTGTTTGGCAGCTGACCTCCTATGGAGGCGGCTGAAAGGGGCATTAATGGTTTTTGTCAGCCCACTTTGTTTAGCAGCTATCGAAATCAAATCAATGCCTCCTCCATTGTCTTGGCTTTCTCCTTTGCAGGTTTTTTCTGTACTTCACCTCATCATCGCTGTGGGCTTTGGACTGTGATTTATCACCAGGTTCACAAGGCTGCCGCTTCATGGGAGCAATAAGCAAAAGTGTAATTCCAACAAGTTTGCTTTTTGGCACGTTTTTGCTGAAGGCAACATCTATATCCACACTACCCTTAAACATAACTCATGCCCCAGTGTTTCCAGAAAGAAGAGACAGGAGAAAGACTTCAGAAAAAATCTTTTGCCCTTCCCTAACTCTTCATTCCTTTTTTGTCCTTCTATCTCCTGGCTCTTGCCGCAGCTGGAGCCCTGAGGCTGGCTGCAGGGACACTGCAAGCTGCTGCCACGTTGCCAGCCGCAGAAGAAGGATGGTCTCGAGGCTGTGGGCCCTCCCACAGCAGAAAGGCAAGGCAGGGTGGTAGGGGCACGCTCTCAGAAGGTGACAGAGAAGGCTGGTTCCTCCCTGCCGCAGGCTGAGTGCACTCCCACACCCCATCTAGTGCACCTCTGGTTTGGCATCTGGGTCACTGCTTAGTGACCTGGGAAATGCTAAGAAGAAGCCTGGCAGGAGCAGATTGGCAGAAAAAAAAGTCATATATTAAAATGATTCAAGAAAATGATTTTTTATGCTCACCAAAGACAAAGCTTATGAAATAACCAATACTGAACTTCTCACTGAGCTCTGATCCCACAGTCCTAATACAAGATCTGTCCTGCAGTAGCATACAGAATATGGTCCCTCATTCTCAGAGATACTAAAACCCCTTACTTTTATATAGGTGGTTATAGATCTTGTTTATACATAAAATTTCATGCTTTTATAAAAGTAAAATCCAAAGCAAATGTAACTCTTCAGAGCCATCATTACCCAGGGTTATATTGCCAGGCTTGTTAACTCTCCTTGTAAGCACCAGGTCCAGCCACGCTGGCCAAGTATTGACTCTTCTTCAGAGGCTGGTAAGATTTAGTTTAGTGCCTGACACCTGAGCAAAGTACATTTTCCTTTAGCTTCCACATACATTTACTGTATGGCAGATTGTCTCCTCTGTTTTATCTTGTACCTTCCCTGTATGCACCTCACACACTTGTTCAACTCGCAGTCAGCGAGGGTGTTTTGTTAACAAGTGTCTTCAGGAAGACGCCTGCTTTTTTCTACCACATGTTTGCAATGCACCTCGTCTAATTAAGGCCCAATCTTTAAATGTGGCCTCTAAGGACCACAGTAATAGAAATAATAAATCATTATAAACAATGCTGTCACAGGAAAACTCGCATTCTCTTCCCTTTTACCCCAAGGGCCCCAGCAGGTGAGGTGAGGGTGGGAGGTAAGAAGGAAGAGCTCTTTGGTTTAGGAACCTGTACAGCAGCACCACTTCAACAGCATGTGCGAAATCACAAACCAACAGAGAAACAGCACCACAACGTGCCCATACGGATGTTACCTCTTACACTGGGTCCCTTGGCTAACTCTACAATCTTGGAATTAAAAATGGTAAGTATTTCTTTCAGGCAATGCAACACTGCAGTAGGACACTGCAGGAAGACTGAGGCATCGAAGCATTTTAAAGGCTGAAATGAATCTTGAGGTTCCTCTTTAAAGCTTACGGAACAGTGTAACATTTTCTTTTTTCTTTTTAATTTCTTTTTGACAAGCCAGATTCTCCAAAGAAAATCAGTCGAAAGGTCTGAAATGAACCTGCCTCCCCAGTGCATACAGTTCTGCATGGGCAAACTTCTGCACAGACAAACAACTATAGAAGCAACGTGTCAGTAGGTAAACAAGATCAATCCACCCCCAGGCTCTTTCTCTGCACCAATGCTGTATTTCAAATGAATCCAGTCATCTCCAAACAGTTCGGCATAGCTGACATTTGTAATTGTGCCCCCTTCCATCAAAGCAGGCATTTCAACTGTGTAAAATTTATATTCCACTTACATTCAGTACTATCCTATTACCGAAGCGTCTCTGGTGAAAGTTCTTACAGAAAGAAGCAAAAATTCATTAACTCACTGCCACTAGACCACATTAGGGAAAACCAGGCATCTTCAGGGAAAAGAATTTTCCCAAGAGAGATAACATAAAGAACTCTCTTTTAAAATGTATACAGAGTGCATACATACGTATGAAGAAGAGATGCAGAGAAAATATATATCAGAAAATATTAATTTCAGAGACTGTGGCAAAAGCAACATGAAGACATTTATCCTAAAGCACTTCATTGTGTAAGACACAGTATTCGTCTATTAAAGAGGCTCAGGAGGGCTACACCAGACCAGACGGCCTCAAACATGAGTATTAGTACATTTCTTAACATCATCAGTCGCTTAATGTTGCATCGCTAGCATCATGTTTGTTTTTCATATTATGGCTTTTCCACAGAGTGCAGAGTCGCAGCAGATTTTTGAGATCACAGGAGGGCACGCGAGCAAATGAGCCAGACAGATAGCCTTATGATGTCTCCCGTATCTCTTGATCTTACGCACTGATGGCATCTTCTGCTTTCTGCTCACCGCTTGAAGAACAGCAAGATGCTTATCAATGAGCAGTAATTAGTACAGTGTTATCAAAGAACTCAAAATGGAAAGTTTTACCTTCTGGATAATGTAATCTATCAAGTGAGTGAAGCCAAATGTCACTTCCATGGACATCAGTGAGTGTTTCCCCACTGCCTTCTTGTGGGAACAGATTTGGTTCACTGAAGCTTTCCTGTTCACTCTGTGCATGCACCACATTAGGAGGAAACAGAAATGATGCTTTGGAGCGAGTTACTCGGGTTGAAGAGCACAAGACATGTAAAGGGACATTATCAAGATAAACACCACAGGCCAAACCATAGTCCCGGTGGAAAGAGGCAGGCAGAGGCCAGCCAAGGGCTCTGCCCTCTTCATGTTGTCTTACACTTCTTACCTGTTTTTTTTTAACTGCTCTAAGATCACTGTAGCTAAAAGAAATTTTAAAGCAACACAGTTTGCACGGCTTAAGATATGCTGTTAAGTCAAAGTTCCTTAAGACCCGTATTTAGTATCAATTTTCCTTTCAAAGCCTTGACCCAGTGCATGTGCCTGACTTTAGGAACATGTCAGACTGGTCGTTATTTCCACAGCCCTACATCTACATGAGTTACTTGATTTCCCAGCTCTTCCCCCCATCCTGTTCTGTTCTCAGGACACCCTTAGAGGGACAGGGCCTTTCTCCATACAACAGGCCAGAAAATATTCTTCTTGTCACCATTCTACCAAGCCAACTGCCCGGTATGGCCAGCCCAGCGACTCCAGCAGCTCCCCAGCTTGCTCCTTCCTCTCTTGTCTGAGCACAGTGAGGGTGCCCAAGCTCTGTACAATCTACGAGATAGGACATGCCAAAGATATGATGGTCTGCAGTGATCCCAAACTAATTAGTCCGGGAAACTTCTTTATTTGTGCAATCACTCAACCCTTTACAAAAATTTAGACTTCATGTACTTTTGGGAACTGAAGTTTTAATTGTGTTTAAAAGTCCAACTCCTACAAACATAGTGTTGTGTTGAACCGACCGTGACTTGACTGGAGACTTAAATCACACGGAGGCTTAGACGATGTATTGAAATGTATTCCCCATGCATTTATCTCAGCTTGGATAATGAAACTAAGCCGTTTAGCTTCATTACCCACGAAATACCCTTAAGAAACAATTGTGCCTTATTACAGTGGGCAGAGTTGACTTCCATTTTAACACTTTTTATCTGCTCTGGCCTGTGTCTGCTTCTCTGTGCCTACGCTGATTTGAGACGCTGTGCAGTGAAGGAATCCTGCCTTCCTGGCATCTCCAGGTAGATCCTACAGCATGTGGCTATTCCAGTATAAATAGCAAATGAGAATAATTCACCAGTATCAAGTTTTATGTTTCAAATTTTCTATGCTGCAGCATATGGAAACGCTTTCTGCCCTGCAACTTTTGTCAAAAAACAAAACTAAAAATCCTTTGCAAAATGAAGGCAGACATAAACCCAAGCTTACTTATATCTCTTGAAACCAAAATGCAGGGTGTACATCTTTAGCCTACATAAAGTGCAGTTTACTTCAGGAGCAACCTGTGACCACCAGTGAGTTAAAGGCAGTTACACCACATCAGGCCTGAGCCCACAGCAGGAAAACCCTAACTTTCTTTCACCGCTGCTTTCATGGTCTTTACTTCACTGTTCTCTTATTATCAGTCCGAGTAGATGACTCCCAACGATTGCAAACGGAGCATTAAACTCTCCACAAGAGATCTTAAAATGGCCAGAGGTACTGTTAGCTTGCTTTCTTTTCTTCTTAGCTCAGCACACAACATCAGTCACATGAAAGTAATTTAAAACAGCTAAACTCCCATAAGGAATTGACTGATATTTTCTTTATCTGATTTATGTAACAGGTTTTACTTTTTACTGATACAGTGCACCAGCCTTGTGGCTGCCACAGAGCAATCAAAAAAAAAACTAGGTATCAACTAGTGGAAAGAAACAAGCAAAACAGAAATGAGCACTTTAAATTCCCCATACTGCCATGCCTAATGCAGAATGGACAAACCTGGGCATCTCAATGATCGGAGAGCTGAGGGAATGCAAGACTTTGGGGTACGCTTAGCGTTCTGCAGGATCGGGCCCTTTCTCTTTTTCTTTTGCCATTCCTCTGACCTGCAGATGAAGGTGGGTTTCCACCCTAGATAGAGGAAGGAGTGAATGTGTCACAGGGCATCCAGGGGATGAGGTTGCAGTGCAACCCTGAGCATCATATCTGAGCTTCAGATCAGCAGACAGAGAAGTAGTAACATTATCATATACACGTGGTGGCTGTGATTCATCTCATTGCTTAAGTGAGCTTGTCAGCTCCTAAATTCTCTTGTTGTTACTTTTGTTTAAGTAAGTCATGTAGAATAGGTTACTTCATTGCACCATTTGTTTAGGGAAGGAATAAATGTGATGTTCATTGTTTAAAATGTAGTAAAAGCCAAAATGCAAGAGGCAATTTCAACCATTCAACGACTATGTAGCTTGCAGGAGAGAGCTGACTTTTTACATCTACTGTTTGCATGACTTCAGAAAAATTATTTACTAGGTAGGGGTAGTTAAAGTGCAAGGGCTTTCTGCTGGCCTGAAATCAAAACCTAATAGCTAACCCTTTTACAATAAATCACAAACAAGCTAGACTTGATTTGTCTTCTTGTCTATAGATTGCATTGAAGACATAAGTAGTTATTGATGTTATACAGTAAGTACAAAGCTAGATAAAAAAAGCTCCAGAGTTGTGTATGCTGTACAGTGATGAATGACTGGCAAGAAGGAAAACTTGTGGAGGAGCATTGGTAATTTTATTCTTTCAGCTCCTGTCTCCTTCAAAAAATACAATTCAACGTTTGAAAACGTTACAAGATTCTCAAAAACCTTCTACACATGTGTATCAAATCTAACTCAAAAGCATGTATTTTTAAGAAAGAATGCCACATTGCGCTTTCTCCAGCTCACAGAAAGATTTGCTGACACAAATCATCATACATAAAACTGTGATTCAACTATTTCTTTCTGTAGATACAACAAATGCAAGGATTATCTGATATGCAGTCTAATTTGGCCTGGAATTTATAGATGAGGGAATTATAATAAAAATTCTGCAGTAATTGAGTAATAACATATGCAATTACCTCAACAAATAAATTGAGTCAGTAGGTGATAGTATTAATATAAGGGGGTTGAATTTGGTAACCCCTGAGATACACACTTACCTCTCAAGTCTAGTGCTAAGTAACTGGGCTTCTCAAGGCATGTGAAACACACCCGACCCTTTCATGCAGTCATTTGCCGGTAACTGAACGCGACTCACATATGACTTCAGAGATGTTCGCACATTTTATTGAGGACACGGTCAACTAACTATGATTTACTACAAAATAGGCATAGCTCTGTTCTTCCTGCCAGGTAATGTTCTCTGTCCATACCTTAAGTGCCATACTTTATGCAGCAGGTTGCCACACATAAATGTAATGATTTATGGATCATGGATCCCCACGGATAGACGGTGCACTGGATGGTGTCATTCTTTCAAATGTCCATACATCTGCTACAGTACATCATACAGCTACGCAATGGATTTAGGGAGTAAGAAGGACAGACATTTGGGGCCCTCTTTCATTCAAGTCAACTGGAAACTGGCAGGTGCAGATATAAGCGAATTTTGTCTTTAGACAAATGGATGCCTAAAACACAGGGATTTCATCACCCATGCTTGCTAGCCAATTCAGGAGCCTTAGGTTGGGAAATGATGCAAAGGTTGTCTACAAAGACGTTCATGGGACAATCCTGATTTTATGGGGTGTATCTCACATCCCACAAGCTTAGCTTAAAGTTTTGTTACTGTTCTGAACTAGTTTGGGTCTCCGGGACTCTTAAAACTTTGCAGTGGAATAACTTGACCCAATGCTGCAACTTAATCAAATAGTGTTAATTTATGAGGAAGGTGTCTTGTCATATAATGACATAAAATCATGACAGGACATGCCTTCATCACACATCAACACAACATGACATGAAATTACAAACAGTGAGATGAAGTTATTCTGTGCAGCACAACAAATACGATGATCTCTAGTGAAAAACCAAAGAGAAAAACTGTGAGTTATGTCAACTGCAGTGACAAAACAGCCTGCAGTACAAATCCCTTGGAATCTGGCCAAAACAAACAACTAACAGAGACAAGATCACACACTCAGAGATGTAAGAGTGGCAAGCGGGTACTGCCCGGAGCGCTTCTCAGAAGCGGCCGTTCTTTGCATGCATTTTTTTGGTGTTAATTTTTTTGCCATTGATACAGTGCTGAGGTCAAGTAAAGTAACTCTGAATATTACATACCGTATACTTTAACTACTTACTGCCCTGCTTTATTGTTTTTTCTCTTAAAACCATGCCAATGCGTCTTTAACACAAGCAGCCAACAGCTTGTCTAAACAAGACAGTTAAGTGGAGAACAGCGGCCCTCTGAAAACTCGGCCAAACTGGAACAAAAGCAGCTATTTAAACAGCGAACATTGAAAAGTCTGTTAAATCATCTGATCTGTGTAACCTGAGCCACACCACGTGAGGCGTTTCCTCTCCACTGGCCAACTCTGACTGCCACAAGGGTGGAGGGAACAGGGTTCCTTAGAAATGTCAACCTCTGTTTACCAAGGAGCTTTGTAAAATTACTAAAATAACATTTCGGCTACAGTGGCTGCCCTTAGAAACTTGCCAAGTGCTTCTGATAACTCAATAAGTACCTCAGTAGTCCCAGAATTCCAGGAATTTCCTACCGTGAGTAGTGGGAAACACAAGTCTATGCTTAAGCACTGCAGCATCTAATGTCACGCTGGCAATCTTATACAGAGCACACGCTGCAGTACCCTACAATGGCACATTTAGCCCTGAGAAAGCACGATGCATTCATCAGTTGGAATATAAAAGCAAAAGTTATTCCCTCAGCAGCAGAACCGCTGAAGCCTGGTTTCCTCTAAATTCTTGCCTCACATCCCCTAGACCTCCTCCCCTGGTCCCAGTGGGCTCTCACCACCAGCAGCACCGCAGTCTTCCCATTGCGGCTGCCAGGGCAGCTCGGAGTAGTGCTGGAGGGACAGGGTGCACGCACCCTTCCCTCTGCACACACATCCTTCCCTCCACCAGAACATCACTCCAGTCCGCTCATATCCTGCTACGGATTTTTGCAGAGCTTGGAGAAACCCGTCTTGAGGGGTCTCTTACCTCTTTCTGTTGAAATGGGCTATTTAAACTAAAAAATACAAAGTTTTTGGAGGGGCAACCTGCTTGACAAAAGCGTGAGCACCTACATCTTCCAATTTTAGGAATTCAAAATGTTTTCAGAGGAGAAAATTGCAATGATGGACAAGTCATGAGAACTCATTGGTGAAAACATGCATATAAATGGGTAAACTCCAGTTCCATTAGAGATTACGACTATTCTGCCACCACCGCTAGTAAAGTTAGGGCTTCACACTGACTTTTCATGACTGACAAACATCTACTTTCGGTTTATTCACCTTTTTACCATTTTGCTTACTTGTTCTCCAGTAACACACTACTATGGTAAAGCAACTGTACAGCTTAAGGAACCAACTACATCGATTAGCTTTAGACTGACTTTATATGTGCTCCCCAAATTTTCTCTCTGAGTTGTTAAGATTTCCTGGAGCTGACCTCCTCTGTGCCAGCCATACAGCTCCAAGAGCTTCTCGTTGATAATTAAAAGTGACAGTGCTGCTTTTGGTTAAAATTAACACACGTGAAACTTAACAAAAACGGCCTACAGAAGGAGTCACACCACTCTCCATTATCAGGCTCTAAATTATTAACTCACCTTAGTTTTATCATGATTAATTATTAAAATTCAGCTGCTTGTCAACATATTCATCATAGAACCGATAGATTAGCAGTGTCTCATGCTATATTGGCTGTGCTCTAAACAGTGACCTTTCAGCAGTATTTCACGTCTCAAAAGGATTCTTGTAGTGGCACATTTTACTCAGGATAATAAAAGAAGAAGAAAAAGAAACAATCACTGCTACACTGGAAATTTAAGGCAAATCCTACCCTCCCTTTTATCGCAAACATCCGATGAGTTAAGGGGGAAAACAGGAATGAAAGGTAGCTGGTATGTGTTCTGCAGCAGGAGGATACAGGGGTTTTGTCATGTTCTTTTAGGTTCATTCCCTCAGTCCTCTCTGCTCCAGACTGAAGATTTAGAAGGACTGTTCAGACGCTACGTGCCGCTGAATTGTAGCAAGGTTTGCCCCTAGTGCAAAGTATTCATTTGAACACATTGTCTCCCTGGCACTAAAGACAAAAGACTTTGTTATTTGAGGAATGATTCTTTTAAAAATTTTTTTTAAATAGCAACAATTCCAATTCTGTGTAGTGTCACGCATATTTAACACTTATTGGAAAAGTCAGCTGAATACCACAGATTGCAATCAACATCTTTCACAGATGCCAGTCTTTTTTTTTTTTTTTTCTCCTTTGAATGTTCAGAGCTTTGCAAGTCATTAGTCCATTAGCACAAAGTTAAAGTACGCCAATCAATGTCATTTAAAGCTGTAGGTCATCTCGGGTTTTCATAAACAATCTTAAGGCTAATGACAGCTATGTACCCTTCTGCTCTCGTTTTCATTTCATCTTGAGCCTTCTTTGAAACTTTAGATTTAGCATTTGCAAAGAAATAAACCCACTGCAGGTGCAACTTTTCACCATCATAAAAAAGAAATTATGTTCTCAAAATTCAATAGGAGACTTCAGGAAAATGCAGGATATTGTGACCTGGGTTTATTCTTAAACTTTCTTATATCCTTGGATTTTACTCGGATGGCTTGCAACAAGCCATGTCAGAAAGAACTGGAACTGTTTGGCTTTAAACACATTTTATTCAAAGGTTAGAAGAAGTCTTGAGCTCAAGTTACACAACTGGGCAACAGTAAATTCAGGTCTGAGCTGCAGTCAGACCCCCTGCCCAGCCTTAGGCATCTCATTTAATCTCACAAAATGTCCTCATCTCTCCCTCTAAATGAAAACAAACCAGATTGCCCGATGTGTTTCCCCCTTTTCTCAAGACAGTGCACTGGTGCAGACCCAGAGCTGTCCATGAGGGATGACAGGGTCATTAGCAACATCTGGTGTCATCCTTGCACCGGCAGCAGACAAGAAAGCATATTCACTCCCCAGTCTATCAGCCGTCAGGTAGCTGTGGGGGGATGCCGTGGAAAGGATGGCTGGACTCCCTGTGGAAACGCACCACAACACTGGGAAAACAGGCACCCAGGAGGGAGGGAGGGAGG
>Ga0065711_1046621_pt1 | contig 12788 bp, 8 predicted proteins | sample Hoacrofraction12_FD_59098 | JGI IMG/M metagenome (GOLD analysis project Ga0065711, IMG submission 59098) | Hoatzin crop microbial communities from Cojedes, Venezuela - Epithelial fraction 12 v2 (version 2) | ecosystem: Host-associated > Birds > Digestive system > Esophagus > Crop | place...
AGCCTTGGCCTTCCTCGTCGCATCCCTGCATGCTCTCACCACGTTTCTGTACTCTTCCCAAGTGGCCTGTCCCTCTTTCCACATTCCATGGACCTTTCTCTTCCACCTGATCTCTGCTAGAAGCTCCTAATGCTAGGCTAGGATTTTCAGGAGACCAAAGGACAGTAAGATCCAGGCGTTTAAGTAATTTGGTCACTCAGGTTTGAAGACAGTGTTAGAAGAGTGATGTAACTGGTTTGAAGATCCTAATCCCAAATCCACATTCAGTCACTTGCCTAATTGACCTGGTTCATAGGGGGTCTTACATATTTGCACTCCCTGTTGATTTAATGCAAATGTGTTGAGGCAGTGTCTAACATTACCTTTAGGCAAAATTATTACTGGAATTTCTGTACTTCAAAGGGTTTCAGTTTGCAAATTTAATACATTGTTTTAATCATCTTGTATTCCTGTTGAGTAATGATATCCACAAGGTGAAATTAGGCTATCATTTCCAGCAGAAGTAAACTTAATATTTATTTTTCCACAGCTAGTCTGCAGAAATTCGGGTTAATTTCTGTATTCATATCAGCTGCCTTGTGCGTCTGGGTTTCCATCATACAAAGGCTTATGCAGCTTCTTTACTTTGAGTATGCCAGTTTTTCCATTACAGTCACGTGAAATTACTTCCATGTTTAAAGTACATTTTAGCAAGATCAAGGACTTTAGGTAATAGACTGTGAGATAGTGCACATTCTTTAAATTCTGTGACTCCATGGGGTATAATAAATGAATAATGACCTTGTATTTTCATGTCACAATATCAGCATTGCTTTAATATAATCCATTGTATTTATTTTCTCAAGAACAAAAATCTCATTTAATAGTAATCTTGAAAAGAAGGAAAATGGGTTTTTCTTTCTTTTGCTTAGTCATTTGTTCTTCTTTTATGTGCATTCAGCTCTTGTCCATCCTGAAAGACTCTATGGTAACTGGAGATACAATGAAATTATGACATCTCAAGAGAAAAGAGGCTGAAATCTGAACAAATGAGAGAAGAAAGGATTTTTAGCCACTGTTCATAACTCGTTTCACCCATTTTGACTGACATCTACTGAGCTGCAGTGTCTACTAAACATTATATGAGAAAATACGTTTTATTGTCTTGATAGAGCTAACACTGAAAATAGGTGCTTTTTTATACATTTATGACTTGTCTTTTGAATTAAAAAAACCAAAACACTTCACCCATCCTTTAAATGCTGCAGTGAAGATAAAGGTCAAGTGTTTTATCTACATGTAAAGATGATTACAATAATCTCCTTACACATTCCCTTCAAAAAGCTGACTTTTCAGTGCCCTCCATATCTTTCTTGCAGTCCTTCTTTGCTTCTGGACATCCTTGCTTCATTCCCATTTACTGGGAATGGGTATAAGCACACAGCTTTGGTCCAAATGACTGCACATTGCACCCACTATCCTTAGATACAGTCAAGATAATAAACAAAAACAAGTTAGCTATAAGCAAGAAGAATTCTGCAATGAGTTGAGGCAATGTGTGTCAATGTCGAAAGGAGGAAGGACATTTGCACAGCATACATTATGCAGCTCTAAACACTTCCTTGAATATGCATTCTGAGCACGCAGTCCTTATGAGAGAGGTTGCAAGGGGATTTTTAATTCTTATTCCTCAGGGCTCTATCCTGCAATGTGGTGTTGAAAGGCTGCAACTCCTTCTGAAATCATGAAAGTGGTGGCAAAATATTAGCTGGTTTAAATTGTCATAGATCCATTGAAGTCTTTCTCCTTATTTCAGTGACAGTTTACACCAGCAAAAATCCTAGTGATTAGGAGGAAGAACTTAACAATTCCAGAAGTTGTGTAGCCCTTTACAGGATCAGATCAGCAGACATCAACAGCACCATGAAACATATTCCCAAGGGACAGCTGGGATTTCATACATCTTGAGCATATGTAGGAATTCTGGTGCTAAGAAAGCAAGCTGCATAAATCAAAGTGGGAGAAAAGCCTGAGCAGTGACTACTTTGTTAGTAATAATAACATGGCGTGTAATATTTGAAGGTCTAATCCTGTCCTATTCTGATGTTGTCAGATTAGACAGTAAATGAGTTTTAAAAATAGCCAAGAATGCTACAGATAGTTACAATCAAATTGTCCTCAGTATTTTTCTTTAAAGAATGTTTAATCATTAAAAAATTACCCAAAATAGGTCCAGCTATATTGCCTCACCTGCAAGTACAAGTACCCAAAGTGATCCCAACAGAACATCGAAACACTGACAATTTTTATGGAGAAGTGAGGTATAATGAATAATCTGACAAATGTAACTATTATGGTTTGAGCACACCACCAAAATAGCTCCCTGCCTTCTGGAAAGTAACAGTACGTTTTAGAATAGCCCAGACTCAATTCATATTGATCCACATAAAGAATAATGACCAAACACAGTCTTTCAGTAGAATTAATCCAATCTCTTTCCTACTTCCCTTGTTGAACCCTCAAGAGAGAATTATAGATTTCTAATACTGTTACTTTCGTTCACTTACTATGTGGCAATGACCTACTTTCTGTTTAACACAGTGAGCATAGGACTCTGAATGTACGAACATACAGCATTAGGCTTATGCATATAGTGTTGCGATTGTCAGAGATAAAACCTGACATCCAATAAATCTTTGATCTTGAAAGGAAATTGTGCTTATTTGCATCTAAGTACTTGCAAGCAATTGCAGGTAATCCAAATGGAGAATCAAAGCCAGAGAAGCTTTTTGTGGGTAATTCATGTTTAAAAATTCTAGGCAAAAAGCAGTTTGGATTTGATTTGCTCAGAGAAGCATGGGCAGTGAATTTGTACAAGTTTACAAGAGCAGCTTCTTTCCAACTCCCTGTGACCTTGCCTTTGGTCATTGCAAAAGAAATGCTAATTAATGGAGCATAAAGTGGTATTTATTTGTTCCTTGTAAGTCTCTTACATGAGAAGGATGAAGCCTGGAGGGGATGTTGATATCGGTTATTATAAAAAGCAAATAACATGTCTCCTCAAATGTTACAGTCTTGCACATGTACTGGAAAGAATGGAAAGCCAGGTAATGAATAACAGAAGGGTTTGGCTCAAAGGCTTGTGGACTGCAATGTAAACATCACACCTCAGAATTACAGGCACATAAGCAACATGGTTGACACATAGCGTGCTGGGCTTTAAGTCATGACTGCTTTCATACTGGACAAAGTTCTGATAGTCCTGCATGTTTTTATGCCAAGCAGAAAATCGGTTTGCTAGAAATGTTGAAAATTATGTGATCCCACTGTCAATGAGTGACGACCTTCGTGTGAAGGCAGGAAGGATCAAAAAATCAGAAAAGGATTTCTGAGATTTGAAAATTTGGCTTGAATACAAGAAAATTTCAGGTGCAAAAATTCTCTGCAAATAGAATTTTCACTGGATGACTTTTTTAAAATGACATTCGGGCTATTTATAGGAAGGTCATTTTAAAACAAAAGTCAGTATTTTGCTCAGAAGCACTGGACAATACTTTGTGACACGCATAGGACTTTCTTTCAATTTTCTTCTAGTTCAGATTCCTCAAGTCCTCTTCTGAATGCAGACTGTGGCACATACAGTTTTCAATTAAATTCATATTGCAAGGCAGGTTTTAATATTTTTCTTTTCAGTCAGCATTCCTCCAGTGTCTTCTTAAGTTTTCTGATGAAGTTGGGTGTTGCTCACTATAGATAAAGTTATCAGGCTGGCTCTAGGTGAGTAGTTAAGACCTATTTACATGAGGACATTTAACCAAAGATAGAGTTTAGCTACTTGTCCTAGTTTTCTACTACTATAAGCTTGTGAATCATGGCTGCTCAACAGTGGATGTACATAAAAAATTTATAAATCAGAAGTTCCATTATTTTCTACTGTAATTGTTTGAGAAATGTAAATTGTTTTCATCTACACAAAAAGAAAGGAACTATGAAATTGAAAAAAATCACTGTTTTTTATATAGCCTGTGATAAAGTTAACATATCAATAAAAACTAACATTTTCCCAATTTCTGGAATCTTTTAAAAACTAATTTTATTTTCTTTAAATTACTCCCTTTCTCATGTCTAACAAAAATGAAGTTTTCTCTTGAAAATGAAAAGACCTCCATAATAAATGAAAAAGAATACTGCCAAAAGATATTTTTGGTGACAGATTCTTAGACCTACTTTTAAAGTGCATATATGACAAAACATTTTTAAATACCTCTGTAGCTGCTGCTTGCCCGGTATTATTAGACAACTAAGTCTTTTACAATGCATCAAAGAACATGATCACTAGTCATTACTGACATGCCAAGTTTCAAATACAAGTTTATCTGGCTTTGGAGTGATCTCTTTGGGGGAAAAGTCCTCATATCACTGTTTTTCACAGTTCAGAAGTGTGGGTTTTCACCTTCTCATAATTCAAAATACCTAACCAACTTTACTCACTCTGTAAAAGTTAATTAGCAGCTATTATAACATTCCTTTTACTTTCTGACAAGCTGTATGTATATAATTATAGTTTTACATCCTTTCATTCAGCATGTTGCATCATCCGAACCTGCATGGTAAATGAGAATTATTGTCTCTGTGTTTTCTAGCGATATTAATGTTCAAAGTCACAGCAAAATGTCCTTCATATAAAGAAGTTTAATCCTAGAGTAATTAGGTGGTTCTTTCATCTTCACTCACAAGACAGAAAAGGGAAAAAAGAATCCAAACCACTAAAAACATACAGTCATTGAATACATCTTTCCATGATGACTGTAAGCGAACAGATAGACCGCAAGGTTTTTAAAACAGTCAAAAGAAATCCTTTCATGTGGTCTGGATTTCAGAAAATATGTTTAAAAATATGTCATGTATGAAATGAATAATGTTGGAAGTAAGACTGCTACATTCTAGCAGCGTTGTTCATAGTGCTTTCTAGGTTGATTGAAAACAATCAGCTGGAAAGACCTGCGCACACAGGGAAATGACACAAGTGGCCCTTACTAAGATATGTAGTTTTCCTCTTATTATGCTAATTAAAGAAAATTGCCTTCAATAATACAAAATGATATATCTATATTGGTTCATTTTAACTAATGTTCCATAGCTGCATAGGCAATCCATGAAAGCAAATAAAAATATATTCAGCTAGAATTTATGGAAAGTGTTCAAGCAATTCTCCAAAAGGAGGGCTGAGGTTTACAGTTTCCTGCTTTATGCTGTTAAAGGGATTTTCTACTTTCTTTTTCTAATTTTATAACAATTACTGACTCTCCTGATAAATCTGATTCAGTGGAGAGAACATTGCAAAGTGGCAAATGCCATCTTTCTCCTTTGACAAAGAGAAAGTCCGTATTTTTTGTAAGAACTGTGTAATTTCACTTCCAAAGGAGAAGAACAAATAAAAATAAAATCTCTTTTTGGTTTGTCACAAGCCACTCAGGATTCAATGGATATCTTTTAAGCTAACAGTAATAGAATTTCAATGTAAGCTGCCTTAAACCCAATTTAAAATGAGTAAAATAAGTTATGCTACAACTACATTATGCAATGCGGAAAATATAATGGTTGTGGTCAGAACCATAGTTTTATGTTTCCTGATTCATTTCCAAACTCTTATTATATCTTTTAACATACTTTCATGTCTTTTCCATTTGTTTTAGGAGACTAGAAAATAGAGCAGAACTTATGGTTCTTGAAGTGTTCCTATTTATTTTGAGGATAAAATAATTCTTTAAACCAAATGTATCTTCATTGATTGCAATGATCACAATTTATGTTCCAACGGCAACTATGAAAAATCAACATTTTCCAAGTGTTACTGTAGAATACTATCCTTTTTTCTCTAAATGTGGGTGATCACGAACTTCTGTAAAAAAGGGTGCAGTAACACGTTTGTTGTGCTGTATGGTGACCTGATAAGTATTGCAGTGTAATTTGGCTATCTGCAGGTGTGTTAATTATAGGTGTGTTAAGTTTGACAACCATAAAGCTTGTACCATTTGAGGGAGGATCCATTTCCTTACTACATATTAGTGTTTTCCTTGCACTATGTGCAGGAGCCTTAAAATACACCTACCACCAGCTAATGAATTACAGGGATAAAATAATGACACTATTGTTGTTAACAACCCCAGAGCAACTGCTGAGAAAAGTTAAAGTTAAGCTTCAACTTGTGAACTGAAGCCCATGTGGGAAATGGATGGACTCCTGGTGATTCCAACTTGGGACCTGGGCCCGTCATCTACAGCAGCAGAAGGACTTACCACACTCTTCAACACTTGGAAAAGATTCAGTTTCCAGTCCTCTTAAATCTTAACTTGTTCTGCTTAGATTGCCAACAGGTCTGCCAGTAAGTGCCAGTTACATAGTGGTTTGCCATTCAAGCAATGAGGGGTGAGGTTTCAATGAATTTCGTAACCAGCCCACGAGAGGTTACACTTTGATTAGGTTTTAACTGGTAATCAAAGTTGAAAGAATCTGCTCTGTTGCTAGTTTCTCAAATCATTAAAGCTCTCACCTCTGAGGTAAACTTGTCATCAGCAGCTTGTATTTTAAGTTAAATGAATATTTGGAAACTTCATTTAAAGCAAAGTGGCAGTAGGATGAATGAATTAATCTATTTTGTAGTGTTGGCAGGAAAATGGAAACTGGACAGAGTAAAATCTTTCAGCTTTACTGACAAGAGATTTGCAAAGGAAGACTGTGTTTTTAAGTAGTCTGGCTTTTAAATAATGCATGTAAACTACATTGGGTCCCAGTCAGTTCATCTCGTTTTTCAAGTGACAAGGTTTTTTGCACAATCTCCTACTTCTCAGAAGTAGCCGAAATTCATATTTTGTCTTCTGACTGAACTCTTGCTGAAGCTTTATCTGTCTACATTTCTATACCAGCATTTATGGGTTTTTTGTGACCATATTATCCAAACACCTCACAAGACGTAGTTTTACACTTAGAGCACTCCTATTAGGATTTTTTTTTCAGAATTTTTCAAGTATATTATTGCAATACAGGCTAAAAATTCTCCAAGATCACCAATGCTGTGAAACCATAAATTTAAGAGAGATAATATCACCTGCCACTCTCTCTCTCTACATTGTTCCTGCATCGAATCATTTATTGATTGTGATTTTTCTATTTTTCTTTCCCCTGTGCAACATTAAAAACCTTTTAGAAATTAGTGATGAACCAACAGCTTCTCTTTCCAGCTCTATTTACGTATAAACAGAAGAGGGAGGAAGAGTGCAGAAGAGCCAAATAGCAGAACCATGAAGACTGCTGGCAAATTTTCTAAGCTCAAACGAGTGGAAGATAAAGGTAGGTTTCAGATGCTCAGTAAAAAGCAAAGGGCTGGGAGGCAGACAATGGGGCATCAGTCTTATGCCCAGATTGCCTAGATGGCAACGTGCTTTTATTGTTCAGAAGAAGAAGTGTGGGCTGAAGGCCTTTGACTTGAATCCCAAGAGTGGATCCAAACTACTGTTATGAACATATGCCCAGTCCAGTTAACTCTACATGTTGATAGTAGATATTGTTCTCTTTTGGAAACAAATAACTGCTCTTCTCCAAGTGCTTCAGTGTGCTTAGCCCCATCTCTGCCTAATCCATTCCAACTGTCTTGGGGAAGCATTTTGCATCATGTGCATTCATGCTTTCCCCTTTTGCAGCACACAAGACATCCAGTCATTCTCATGCATTGATATGTAGTGAACAGGTGAATCTGGGTCTGACATTGGGTTGAGGCCACGCTCTTCTCACCGTGTAGATGGCTGAGGAGGGAGGGAGGAGAGGAGGCGTGAACTGTAGCCACCTTACTGAACTGTTGTGTAGCTCTTTGGGATAAAAAGTTAAGCACTGGGGACAGGTGGAACATGCACAATTGTTTCTGGAAATCCCCAAATGAGAGTGTGCTTACATGCATATCTGACTGCGACAAATCTCAGTCTCTGCACATGGTCACGCCTGTAAGGCACAAACAGACCTAGGGATCTGAACATGGCCATGAGCATGCAAATCAAATGGAATCTGCAAGAAAAAAATCAGTCTCAGGAGGGTGGACTTGATTCTACTCCTCATATCGTAAATTCTGCAAAAAAGAAACTGCTCCGATGACAGAAAAAAAAAAGGATACAGTAATTAAAAGCAAGGCAGCAAAGATTTGTAAGAGGTCATTTTGTGCTGAGAGAAGTAAATGATCTGATAGTGACTTGTAGCTCAAATTGTGCAAGCTTACTGATGTTTCCCTCAGAAGAGATCCACCTAATCTCTTACAAAATGTATTTTTAAGATTTCTCTAAGTTACCTTTCTTAACTGCATTTGGTGTAAAAACTAGTTCTGATAGATACCATGAAAACAAATAGCTATCAAGAGAGAAAAACCTGTGCTTTTTAGCAAGATGACAGAAATTCATTATTCACAGCTGCATACACACGTGATTTTGAGTTCTAACAGCCAGCAATTAGTTTAAACAGTAATACCACCAAGGGAAACATAACTTAGTTAAAATTTACATTTAAATGAGATCATTTGGAGAAATCAAATGCAGAACAATCTGTTATTTTTAGATAACATTTCATAGTAGATTTTCTTAGTAAGGTTTTCCTCACAATACATTTTTATTACTTGCTGGTCTGAAATTACCGTGATACATTTGTATGTGTAAGGTAGAAAAAGTCTTACTTACCATTTGTTCATTAACAACCTGATGCACAAAATTATCTCTCTTCAGGAAAGCATATTAACGAAATTTAACTTAACACTCGTGCTTGGCCGTGCTGAAAGCTAAGCATGTACTTAAGTGCTCTTCTGAACATGAACTGAAATTCTAAATGCATTAACTTGCTTTCGTCAGTCATGTTCTCAACCTACAATGATAGAAACTGTTTCTGCTATGAAGCTCTTTGAATTTGTCAGCTATTTTTAATTATTGCAAGCAGTTCAAAAAAATGATACACGATCATCAAGTAAGACTTTGTGGAGACATTTGTGCCAGACAGAAATCTCATGATATTTAATTGTGAACTTTGAAATTAGAACAAAATGAAAATGAGATCTTCCTTCTTCGGAGAAGCTCCTGCATTTCAGCCTTTTTTTTTTTTGGCCATTATTACAGTTAAAATTTACCACAGAATGAAAAATTACTGAACAGAAATTCTTCACATTCTGAAGTGAAAAGAAGTCCATTCAGTTTTGTTTTGATGTTAAGCTGCATCTGCCGATAAAGGGGGAGTATTTTGTAGGGTTTCTGGAATCTCTCTTTCCTGTTTTCCTCCATAGCTGGACTTTCTGTCTGGATTTTGTAACACAGAATATGTAATTTTTAAGGGCTTTCGAGAATAACTGTCTCTCCTCTGTGACAAAACAAAATTTCCAGCTATTTTTAGCTTAAATAGGATCCAGGCAAGGAGCCGGGGAAAGCTGCAGGGCCATAGCACTCTGGAAAACTGCCTTCCAATAAGATTGGCAGAATAGGACCCTTAACTCCGACCTACCCGGGGAGCGCCGCCATCCAGCCTGGGGAAATGAGCAGGCTTCTGCGCTGGGGACCGTTTGTCGGGGTATCTGCGCAATTCATTGCCTGAGCTGGCAGGTCACAAGGGCAGGCTGCAGACAGTGTGCAGAGGCACCGGCAGCAGTGTGGCTTGTGCTGTTTGTTGTTGAAAATATCGTCAGCCAGGGCTGTGTCTCCTACTGGAAGGGCTGCAAGAGTGTCACATCTATGTCCATGAGCCACTTTTCTGCTAAATAAAGTGAGTAACTCTATGACAGAGTAGACCAGAAGCATGTAATGGATGATTTCATTATCCATTCAGCACCTAGAATAAGCAAGTGTTTCGTACAGGATACAGAGTAGGATGGGTCCATGACAGAAAGCATTTATATAAAGACATGACAGAACAGCTAATAATGAAAAACAGTTGCATACACAGAATAAGAAGGTCCAGAACACAACGGTGTATGAACTGAATTTATATTAATAGTGAAGAGCTCTGTAATCTATTAATAATGGAAGAATCTCTTCTTTCATTTCTTATTTTTATCACTATTATTCCTTATTTTCCTCCCTTTTTGCTCCATTGACTTAGTACAGTGTTTTTTAATTCATCAGCGGCATGGCATTCTCTGAATGAAGTCGAAACTGGGCTCTTTGAGCTTGCCGCTCACCACTAGACAATGCGAATAAAACCTCTCTTGAAAAGCATGAGATAAACCTATTTTGAGATGGGTAGTTGGATGGGGATCACTCAGGACTGTGCCAGCAATAATGTTAAAGAACATAACAGTAAATGGTCAAGGCCAAAAATAATGTAAATTAATGAAAACTTGACCATCCTCAAACCCTAAACCCAGACTCATCATTCATTCCAGATCACTGCTGCAAGCTCCAGTGTAACAAAACAGAGTTTTAAACAGTCTCGTTTTGACATGTTTATGCATTTGTGATGCACTCCTGTCTCTATCTGAAAACAGCCCTCTGGCAATGTCTGCAGACAGAGAGACCAGGAGTGGGGTAGGCATGGAGGCTCTCGTCTGTAATGGTCATCTGTCTGCCCTGGTCAAGAGGGAGCAAGGCATCAGAGGGAGCCAGCTCTGATGCCGCTTGTGCTGGCCTCATGATTTGGTCTCCTGTGTACCCATACATGCCCCTTACAGAAAGCACTAAAATTCGTGATTAAAAATGTCCCTCTGAGGAATTTTAACAGCTGACAATAAAGCTCAAAGTGATGTCATTTGTTGAGTTGAGATATTTCTTTTAATTACAAAGCCAGTCTTTGTTGCAGCCTCTTAAATGTGTGGTTTCAGTGTTTGTTTTCTTTCTTTTGAACAGGTCCTTGGGTAGAACCACACCTTTTCTCTCTTCATTGTAAGCAGAGTGACATCTTGTCAGGTTTTATTATAACAGTTGCTAACAGTTTTAGTGCAGAGTTAGTGGAAATCTGAATTTGAATAACTTCTCAGGTTTTAGCATTTTCTTGATGCAGAGCAGACATATTACAGAACCAGGTGGTCAGGCTGGGTGGAGTTACGTGGGATAATTATTTGGCTACTTGTCTTGATCAGTTGCTACCAACTGAGCAAATTCTTAAGTGTGAAAATGCTGCAGGACAGATGATCCATTCAGCTCAAAGGCCTCCTGGCTTTAGTGAGTTTTGGATCAGACCCTGAGCTTCCAGCCGACCTTCAGATAGCCCTTCTGCTGAGCATCTGTGGAAGGGAGTTGGTAAGTTAAATCAGAATTAACTCCTTGCTATGAGGACATTTTACTGCTGACTGTCCATGTGAAAAGGATCATCTGAAATGGCCACGCAAGTGCTAGCTTTTTAGAGTGAAGCTTTCTTCATTATGCCGTATATGCAAAAAACAGGCTTTCTGCTATGCTGTTGCAGCTGACAAGCCCCTTGCCAGTGGATGCAAATACGTAACCTGAATTTGCAGTCCCCCAAATCAGCAAGCAAGGATACATCTGACTATCTTCAGCATCTCCCATACTGAAGTATATTGACACAACCTGGCTTCGAGAGAAAACTGATCCTTGTAGGATGTGCGTACACTGTCTCCTTGCACACAAACACATGCCTGCCTTGTGCAAGCAAAGTATTTGGCCTTATAAAAGCAGTGGATGAGGTAAACATAGGCAAGACCTGTAGTTTCAAGAATCAATGCCTGTCATGATTTTGGCTGGGACAGTGTTAATTTTCCTCCCAGTAGCCTTTGTGCTTTGGATTTAGTAGGAGAAGAGTGTTGATAACATTGATGTGATTAGTTGTTGCTAAGACAGTAACGACTTTCTCTAGTCCCACATTCAGCTAATGAGTAGGTGTGAAGGAGCTGGGAGGGAGCACAGCCAAGCAGCTAGCCCCAGCTGGTCAGCAGAAATATTCTGTACCATAGATGTCATGTTGCGTTTATACATGGGGATTGGCTGGGGGGCAGGAATATCATCTTGTCCTTGAGTTCAATTTCTCTCTTTTCCAGGAGTTTGAACTTTTCCGTGCGTTCAGTCTTCTTTGAGAGTTCTGCAAGATCCGTGAGTTCCAGGTTCTGCAACTGCTGCTTAGGGACTGGCTGTGAATCAGTCATTGGGTGGTGAGAAAATTGTAATATGCACAGCTTGTTTTGCATATTCTTATTCTTCTTCATAATCGTCTTTGTTATTATTATTATTATTGTTATTATTATTATTATTATAAATGTTGTTGTTATTTCCTTTGTTGCCTCATCAAACTGTCTTTATCTGAACCCGAGTTTTCTGTTTTGTCCATTTCTCCCCCCCATCCCGCTGGCGTGGGAAGGGAGGGATAAGAGAGCGGCTGCCTAGTGCTTAGTTGCCAGCCAGGTTAAACCATGACAATACACATCAAAGTTGACATGATAGTAAGGTATATTTGAAACATCACACTTGATTTTGATAATATGACCATTGTTGTCCGTAAGGGATGAATTAGTCTTCTCATCTCCAGAACTGGACTTGAATTTTTCAGAATTTTTTAAAAAATTAAAACTGAAACTGTAGAAGGAATCACATTTAGGGTATTTCCCATTTTGAAGAACTTTCAAAAATGAAAGTATCCTGCTGTAATATTTTTAAAACAAGATGAAAGAAACAGTCTTCTGTACTTTAAATGAGAATTATATATGTGCAGCTGTTTGATTCCTAAAAACTGCAAAATATTTACTTTCTATTCTTTAATGGAAAATCTTTGGATCTCAATTGGAATCTTCAGAATTAATATAGCATTGACTTTTTTTTTTTTTTTTTTTTTTAATTTTTTAG
>Ga0065711_1046622_pt1 | contig 12788 bp, 3 predicted proteins | sample Hoacrofraction12_FD_59098 | JGI IMG/M metagenome (GOLD analysis project Ga0065711, IMG submission 59098) | Hoatzin crop microbial communities from Cojedes, Venezuela - Epithelial fraction 12 v2 (version 2) | ecosystem: Host-associated > Birds > Digestive system > Esophagus > Crop | place...
TTTTTTTTTTTTTTTTTTTTTTTTTTTTTAACAGTTTGTATTTCTAGAAGGCTTTGGTGCATGGCATTGGCTTTTATTCCAGTTTTTAGATGTTGGATATACTTGGCAATCTTAACTTGTGGTTTTTAACACACACACACCCCCCCCCACCTGCCCCCAGCATTTTCCCTCCCTTCAAATCCTCTGCCTCACTATTGCTACTATAAATTGCTTGGGATGATGGGTCCTGCTTCTTACTTGGAGCCTCTGGATGCTATTAACAAGTAATTGCTGGAAAAGCTTGTTTAAACATCAAAACCCTGCATTATTTTTTAAATTGCCCTTTGAGGCGGCTGAAATGCTACTGAAAGATTATTTTCCTTTAATACTTGACAAGAAACTTTATTAGGTAAGGGAAATGGTGTTCTTACTAGACTATTTCTGAGGTACCAAGTCACCTTCCTCTTAAAGAAGAGAGGTGTAGTTGTACTCCCCCTGCTTGCTTCTCCCCCTACACCAGCAAACCTGATGTTTATAGTGCGGAGCAAACAGGTTTTATTGGCTTTATCACTTCAATGCATCCAGACTTTGTGTTTCAAAAACCTGTAAGAATGCGACGATTCATTCTGCACGTTTGCTATCTAGCCACAACTTGAAACCCAGCAATACTGATAAATTATCCAGGGAGATTCTCTCAGCATTGAAGCTACATATATGAGGGTTGCCCAGCATGATGTAGGACCAGGGCATTGTGTCTAATACACCACTACTTTTCCTATTGTAATCACGTCAGTTGGATTACTGGATGGTTAACCTGTGGTCATGGATGAGCTTGAACAGGATCCTCCACCACTCAGAAACCAGTAGCTACATGCATGATGCACCTCTCCAGGTTAAGACCATTGTTAGATTGGCTGAAGCGCAACAGGTCTTGCTCAAAATGTAACTAAGGTGTGTTCTGTCAGTGGCAATCTGAGTCACTGTTGACCTACTAGCAACCATTGGATAATCAGGGGAAATCTGCATTTATTTTACATACCAAAAACTGTTAGGTAGACCACCTCACAGGATGAGTGTGTCCTGACTTTAAGAACAAATATTCATGTTGCTTTGACATTCATGCAGCCACAGGGACACAGTAAATGTACTGACTTTTTATTCCTTTCTACTGTTTCATGCAAGTGTACACACATAATTGCAAGAAAATAGCATGTGAGCTCATAGCTGTGCCTCATCACTTAACAAAGCGTTTGCTTTAAAGAAATGGCATGGACCTTCTGTGGAGGCTGTAGAAGCAGTAGCTGGGCTGCCCAGGTCTGAACCCCAGCAGGCAAAAGCAAAGACTTCATTTCAGTTTTCCTAAGCTTGATAGGAAGCCAGGTCTGTGCTAACAATTCAGGTGTGAATTTTATAAATGGAAGTGCTGCCTTTGGAAGGAATAAACAAATAAGGAACTTGGTCATGGACTATGAAGACAAACATGAATCTGGAAGTAGTATGGGAGGGTTTCATGAATACTTGTTTCTTCCGCACTTTTCACATAACATTGTTTCTGATCAGGTGAAGGTCGGTCTGTCTTTTCCTCTGCCATCTACCTCATAGAAAATTAAACTTTGTCTTTTTACATTTGACATGTGTATTAAGATTTTTTGGGAAAAAAAAGTTTTCTCTTATATAAATTGCTAAAGCAAATGTGGACAGACACAATCACGGCCTCTCAGTATGTATGCCACAGAAAGTGAAGCAGAATGCATATTGTAGGAAACTGATACGTACCTCTTGGTTTCATCGTGTGCAAGTGTTTCTCTTTCTCTATTGTTTTTATTTCAACTTGTGTTTTACTAGCCTTAATGTTAGGAATTTCTTGGATATTGAGCAAAAAGTCAAGTGATATAGTGGCTAAAAGCTACTGAATTGAACAATCTTTTTAATACCTAGGAAAAAATACTTGCTTGAAATTGCAATAGTTGCCTTACACAGTTTTCATGGATCTTAGTGAGTTTAGGTCTGTCTTTATTTAGGCACTACTTGTCTTCTGCCAAAGGTTTAAGGAAAGACAGAATGCTCAACTGCATAAAGTCTGTCCCTAAGCATGAGAAACAAGAGTTTGTAAGAAAGTACTGGGCTTTTGATAGATGCACCTGCTTTTGCAGGGAGACCTTGAGGGCACCTTTGCCGAAATATTTTTTTTTTATTTGTGTTTATTTAATGCAGTAACGGATTTCAGCTGAGAAAACACTGAAAGCTGAAGAAACTTAGAATGCTTGTTTTCCTTTTCTGAGCCTGTGAGTAAGAACTAGATATAATGGGAAGCAAATATCTGGTAGCTCTAGATTTTGAAGGACAACATAATGAGAATTCAGTTTTAAATCATCAGCTACAGCTCACTTCTCTTTAATAAAGAGTTTATTTTAAATGCTAACCGTGTTTGGACTTACATGTTTAGTACGCTTGATAAGAAAATGAAGTCAGAAAACTCTCAATGGATGGTTACTTCTTGAATTTTCAGGCAGTATGATTCAAATGAGAAAAATAAAATGTCTAATAAAAGTCACTGGCTGTTTATTAAAATAATAAAAGCGAAAATGTCAGCTGGATAAATACCTGTAAAACAGAATAAATGTTTCAACTGGAGATAGTGCAGCTCTCTGGTTAGCAAAAAAACGCTACTAAACTGAGAGCAGACTATATTTAGTTGCAAATCAATAGGGCTTAGTAGTTACCAGCCACTGATCTTTCTTTATGAAAATAACTAGAGTGTAAATGTAGAACAAGATTAGAATTGGTAGCTTTAAGTTGCTTTGATTTAAATCCACCCTTCCTCTACCATCGGACGCTATCTGAATAAATAAATAAGTAAAAGCAGACTTAACTGCTAGCATGGCACTGCCGTGGCTTTTCCTGTGTTTGCTATGATGTGATACACAGACAAAGGGAACTCCCTCTGTGTGTTTAGATATCAAGTCACTAATGTAACACTTGGGCCCTGCTTTTTCCCTCCCCTTCCTCTGCCTCTCATCTCCGTTACCCTCCCTCAAAATTTAAATGGGCAAGTGAATTTTGAATTTGTCATGTTTCACGTACTGCTCAAGATGTGTGAGCTCCCTCTGAAGATAAGTGTCCTGGCCTCCTGTTTTCCTGTCTTCTGTATGTTTGATACAAACTGAAAGAGAGCCCTAAAGAGGGTTTTCTTATTTTACTCCTGGTCACATGTTTAGTACTGTAACTTCCGAAAATTAAAATTAATTATGACCTTAGAGGCAGAGAGTCCAACAGTGAAATAGCTTGTAATTTATTTGAACTCTGAAATTCCACTGGTTAAAATCATGTAAAACTTTCCAATAATTTGTTTATATATAATTTTAAGAAAAAAACACCTTAATTATGAGTCTGGTTTCTCAATGAAAAAGGATAGCTATCTGGTTAATCATTGCTATGCACTAGATACCTAATTTTCTTTTTAATGACAGTAGGATTTTTGCCATTCTCTCCCATAAAAATAATCCATTATATAATGAATGCATTTGGTTAAAGGGAACGCTGTCTAGGATTTTATGTCCCAAGGCAAGCATGTCATGAAATAGCTGTAGGTTGGTGAAGAACCTCTGTTGGATTAAATGCTTCCAAGTACTGACAAAGAGTGGGAGTTGAGCATTTGGATGGAGGCCTGCACAGAGGCTCATGGACAGCTCTGTTCTCAGCTACTCCTACTTAAAATGAGTTATTTTGTTTTGCTCTCACCAAGAAATTCAGACTTTCTGAGTCTTCAAATAAAATGCGCGTGCCACTGTCTCCCTATGACAACATACAGCTCTGTCTGGGTGTATGGAGATGTTGCTCATAAGAAGACCTGTTTTTCCCAAAGTCTGAAAATTTTGTTTGTGGAAAACTGAAGGGAATGATTGCACACCTTTACTAAATGTGGGGGTTTTCTTTAATGGCTTCTTAAATAACTGTTTCTGCATTAGATGTGTCACTAAGTATGCAGGTTCCTGGAAGTGCGCATTCACAGTTACGAAATACAGCTGGGCCTCCATTTGTCTGTTGGGGACACAGAACTGCTCTTGTGATTTGGCTTCAAGTTGCTCGAGAAAGACGTGACAGTGTATCCTAGTATATTCTAGGATCTTATGACAAATGTGTAAAGTTAAGTGCTTTTACCAGGCTGGCTGCTAACCGGCCAGGAAGTTGCTAACACTGCGGCTGGCAAAGAAGAAAGAAAATGTGAAGATGCTAAATTTTGGTTATGGAAAACTGCCGAAAATTTAAACTCCTGGTGTCCGAGAACATGGGGTGGCATTTGCAGCAGATGTTTGCCTAGTAGTCAAAGACCCAGTCTAATAAATAGTTGGTTAAAGAGTAAGAGTTCACCTGGTGGTTAATGTTGATTTTTATGGACGTGGACTTGAGACCCCCTGAAAATGAGAAATGCCAGTACTGAAGTGTATGTGTTTCTAGGGGTAGATGGATTTTGGGTCCCACTCATTTCTTGGCGAATGAAGTATCATGGAATGGCCTTATTCCAGATTAATTTGAACATAGATGGCCAGTGAGATAAACAGATGGCTGGGATGCAGAATATATGAGAATCTCCTCTTGCTTCCGACCTGTGCTGGACTGATGAGTTCATTGAACCCACTGTATCACCTAGCCCTCAAGGGGTTGTAAAGCAGAGGTGGACTGAAAATGTTCTACCTGCACCACTTCAGAAGAACGTTTAGCTTGGCACTGCCTTCATCCCTGACGGCTGCTCATGATGCCTGGGGCGATTTACCATAGGGATGAGCAGACAAACCTGATGTCTGCTCAAACCTGGAAATCTGAATTAATTAACCAGTAGAATAACTTATGGATGTGGTAGCTTCCTCATAAATTAGACTTTTCATCAGGATTGGTGCGTGCATTCTTGCTCGTGCGCTCTCTCTCCTAAAGGCTGTTGCCTGAATGCAAGAATCGCTTGCTGGAAAATGCAGGCACTTGTGCCGTTTAGGAGGAATAAGGAAGCAGGATCCTACAGGGCCCTGTGGTCCTCCACCTGTGAGCGCATGCATGCTGGTCAGCAGCTTCTCGCATCCATCGGTGCTCTGGCTCCCTGTTAAATACTACAAGATGTTTTTCATGAGGTGGGTGGCATGGGGACAGGTCTTATTCATGCTGAAGAATACCTTTGTACTGGGATGCAGAGCTATAGCTCAACCAAGCAGCTCTTCTCTCTATCATCTGTGCCAGTCACGAAAATATGACACAAAAGATGCCATTTGCTACCCCCAGACTTTTCTTGTTGGTGCTCTCAGCTGCTTAGGCCAGCAGCTAGTATCCTCCTAGGCTTAATGAAGAATTAGGCTGAAATTGCTAAGGAGTGTCTCTTCCTGCACTGGCTTAGAGATGTATGAGGCTCACTCTCCTTTGTCCTTCCTTCATCCTGCACTACCCATATCTGCCTTGCGCCCTGTCAGCATTTTCTGCTTGGGAATGGCTGAGTGGACTTTGCTTTGTTAGCCGTGCATCTCTCTTTTTATTTAAAGAAGGTCTTCAGAGTGTCTATTTGGCATAAATCAGTTGAGAATTTGCTGATAATAAGTGCAGAGGAGGGAAAGAAAGGAATACTTGGAGCCCTTCGTTCACTTTCTCTTGGCAGTGCCTCGTTCCTGCTCTCGAGGTCTTTTGCTTGTCCCTGAACTGGTTCAGCCCCCAGAGCACAAGTGCTCCGAAGCTGCAGTCGCAGGTCCGCTGTCTGTCTCCAGAAAGTCATGTGGCGAGGGGCTCTGCACGCTGCGGAGAGCAGCTCCCCCCGTCCAAGGAGTTACAGGATACCGCTGGGGGCAGCTCCAGCTGGTCTGCACTGGTACTCATATAATCCCGCAGGACTGTATCCATGAGACACAAGTGTGACACGCGAGGTATTTAAGGAGACACACCTGTTCTAGGCACAGGCCTGGCTATTGCATGCCTTGGAAATGGGAGGTTGTGGTGGAGCAGGAAAGACTCTCATTTCATCCACAGGAGGGCTTCGCTTCCTTCTTCTTTCTCCCCAGTTTCACATTATTTTATAATTCTCTAATATTATGCAATCCTGCGGCCTGTTGGCACCAGGCTCTTTCAGAGGCCAGGCTAGTGTTTGCTTTTGAACCTTATTTTTACCTTAGTGTGTGATTCCAGAGTGATTAGCAGGAGAGAACAGCTTCTGGGCTGAGTGATGGTTTGGGTGTAACTGCTCCCAAGAAAGGGCAGAGAATTCGGAGAATGTCATCTATGTGCGGGGTTGGGTTTTTCAGTCCTTTAGATAATTTGGATTTTTATGTTGTGTTTACCTGTATTTTTTTATAAGGCCGCTGTCTTGCAATTTGGAACAGTAAATCACATAAAAGTGATATCATCTTACCAAATTTTGTACAAAAATATTTCGTTCCTTTGGTTTGAAATCAGAATGCCTTTTCCCCTCTTCTTCCTGTCTGCCCCCCATCCCCAAAAGTATTGTGAAATGGCTACTTTCCATACAGAAGAAAAAGCGAGCAAATGCAAAATAGATTTCACGGATGCATAGTATAAAGAAATTAAATTGCTTAGATTTTTATCTCTCTTTTTTAAGGTTATCTGACACTTCTTTGGCAGCAGATAGATGGGTGTTTTGGTTTTTGCCATTTTAAAGGGGAAGTATTAAGATGGAGGAAAAAATCGCAGGGTCCTTTATATGACTGGATTCCATCTGTCTGTCTTTCAAGTAGAATGGAAATTTTCTCTTAAACTTGTCTTTTTTATGTGCCTTTTTTTGATGTTAATGTGGAATCTCCTAGTCTGCCTTGGTCTCACTCCACATGCCCTTTCTTTCCATGGATTCCTGCTCTTGGTGAGGTCTTAAGTGCTTGTTGGTTTGGAACAGCTACCAGGATTGGGGCCAAGATTTCTCCTGTACCTGATAGATAGTTGTGTGAAAATAGTAGCAACTGGACAGTCCTTCCGTCCCATCTTTATTTTAAATAGAATTTGTCAATAAACATCCAGTACGCCAATTGTTTGTAGAACTAATAATAGCTGGTGGAAATAAGGAAGTGAGAGTGAGAGGCATGTTTTATTCTAGGACCTGGTTAGTTTGGGCAGTTAGGTATTTAGGGGGGAAGGTGGTGGTTATTCCCTTCTGTGACAGCTCTGAATTCTGAGTGGGGTGGACTGGAATAACCAGACCCTGAAGGGACAACAGATTCTCCTTCTCAGAAATGAAATGTTGTTGGCGAGGGAGAAGATCCTGGGAATGGAGACTCCTTGGCTCCAGCCTCACCTGGCCCATGGGGTAGGCTCACTGCGAGCAGGTCATTGACCGTTACGGCAAACGGATATAAATCTGAGTCTTGTTAATACTAACCTGAAAGATGGCTGCAGTGTGGCAAGAGCCTCCTCGCCTGCATGGGTGAGCTGAGGTGCTGACCAAAACCCACGGTCCTCTTTAGTCCCTGTATGCTGGCATTCACAGTTTGACCAGCCCCTAAGCCTCAAATCGTTTCCCTTCCTTGTGGGCAGACACACTGTTGTAAACGAATGTGAAAATACCTTTGATTAGGATACTAAGAAGCAGAATATCTTATTGTAAAGGAAGCATCACCCTCGCCTAATTGCGGTGCCTCCCAGGCTAGCTTTGTGTCTCTGCACATCGCCATGTTTTGCTGCCCAGACACAGCCTAAGGTAGACATGGCCTCACTCTCCTTGCTAGCTGATAATGGTGGGCTCTCTCCCACCCCCGTCCCTACTGGATTCTCCCAGAGTTAATCGATTTCCAACAAAAAAACGAAGAGATTTATTCTGGTGGGTTTTTTGGGGGGGGTGGTTTAGTGGGGGTTTTTGTTCCTTAACTGCACCCTGCAAAATGTCCTGGCTGAGTTGTTTCCAAATACTGGCATCTCTAGGGAAGGGGTTATAAATTGCTGATTTAAAGCCTGCAACAGGATAATTAACTAACCAGTTTGATGTAAATGGCTTAATGGGGCTTTACTAGCCCCTTTGAACTTAAAGTAGCACTAAAAAGTAAACTGTAAATACCTTCAAGGAAAGTACTGGCATGCTTGAATGTGGGGCTACTTGGTTGTAAGCAGCAAGCCTGCTCGACTTGCCAAGAATCCAGTGGCCTGTGTGACGGCAAATGTCAGGGGGGGTGAGAAGACCAACCAGGCACCCCTTGGGGACGGCTCTGCAACTACCCTGGTTCTTCAGGAAGCACGTAAACTCTGATATATCAGGCTTTCAAACCTGCTTTGCCTGCTTTGGAAAATTTAAATCACAACCTCAGTTATAATGCAACTGTAATGAATTTCATCAGGATTGAAGAAAAAAAAAACCCCAAAACCCTGAGGGGGAGGCAGCCACTAGAGTCCACCCTTATTTTCCTGGAGTCGTATTTGCATTAAGGTCTTTTGGCAAGTCCAGGCAGAAACACTTACTACACGTTGTTTCAGAAGACCTTGTTACCTACTGAGTCTGCTGAGACAATGTACTGCAGCCCTGCAGCAGATTCCAGTTTCTGATGCATTTTGGGGACTTTTGGGAGAACCTCTAAACTTTCATTCTTGCTGGGCTGTTACAAAATTCCAACGGAGGAAGTCAACAACTATTAACCATCTAGAAACAAAGATCATTACAAAGTGGAAGCATCTCATGCACTTAGGCGCTCATCTCACTTCTGATGATGCGAACAGGGGTGTCAGAGGGCAGAATTTCAGGCCTGGAGGCAGGCAGGACTATTCCCTTCTGTCCCTCCCTCTATGGGAGAGAAGCTCCTCCTGGACCGAGTGCTGCTCTGTTCCATCTTCTCATTGCACATGCACCATGCAGTGACAGCAATAATTCGCAAGAACTTTTTCTTCGTTGTTCCTTGGTCTCACCACCATCTTTCACCTATTGCCAGCAGCCTTCCTGGGCACTGGAGGATGTTTTGGCGTTTGAAGCACAATCCTCAACTACTACTGTGACCTCTGACACATGGGATTTGGCTTTACAGCCAGCTTTCCAGGTCCTTGGCTGTGCTCTCCTGCCTACCTCAGAAGCCAGACCAGAGCTGATGCAGGAAGAGGGCAAGACCTAACCTTTTCAGTAGTGGTCCTGACTTGGATGGGCTAAAACAGATCATGATGCCTCATCATCTGTTACGACGGATCTGTTTCTCTGTGGTTTGTTTTTTGGTTTGGAATGTTTTTTTTTCCAGCTGTGAAAATAATGGGAAATAATGTACCACTGGCATTGTTAATGCTGGCTGTAAAAAAAAAACAAAAAAAAAACCAAAAAACAAACATAAAGCACTGAAGTCTGTTGTAGAGGGCAATGATGCAGAAGTGCTACGTCTTATTTAAAAACCATGTCTGACAGAGGATTCAGTCCTGCACTCTAATTGTTCAGGTGTCTGGGCCTATTGTATGCAAAGATCAAAACGCTCTTCTGTGGCCTTTAGAAGAGGTAATAACGTGGCACTTCTGTGCTCCTACGTACTGACTGAAGAAGCTGGCACCATGGCACTACCTGCTTGCTGTGTGTAGGTGGGAGCACAGTGCAGGATTAATTTGGGGTTGATTGTGTTGGCAGGGATATGTCAGCAGAGCTTGCCCAGCTGCCTGTGCTACGCTGTAGCTGTTAATCCTTCACTTTTATGAGCGCTAACCTAGATCACATATTTAAAAATATTAAAAGTGCATGCGCTACTAGAGAGAGATACTTGCAAGCAAAAGAGCTCTGTACACATGCAGTGTTGGTGGCTGGAGACTGCCTTCAAGGAACGCCAGAACACCTTAGCATGCCAGCTTTGATATCTTGGCATCTGACCGGGAAATGCAAATACTCAATCTTAATCCATCATTCTCACATGCTGACATGTATCCAAGGGGAACTTCTGTGAATGTTGTTGTTATTCCCGTATAATTTCAGCTGCTTCTTTGCTTCCCAGCACCACCCCACCATGTGTCCGACTGAGTGCAGCGTATTGCAGGCTTTTTATGCCAGATCTTTGGGATTTGTTTCTCTCAGGGGGAGGCAAAAGGGCATTAGTGTGCCTGTGCAGCAGAGGAACAAACCCAGTGTTTGGAGGGGGTGGGGCTGTTTTTATGAGGCTTTTCTCTTTCTCATCCCACCCCGTGCCCCCCCAACAAACCCTTCTGCAGATTTTTAGATTCCTCACTAAGTCCTTTAATTAATATGATTAATTAAAAGCCAAATGGACAAAAACATTTTTTCATGCTCCCCAGGAAGATAAAAAAATAAGTTAAAAAAAAAGAGTGGATTGTAATATCCATTCTTTCACAAGAGAGATGATCAGAGTTGGGGCTCATTTCTGAAGTTCTAAAGTATCTTCTAATAACCATACTCTTGTCTTTCATAATGGAAGTTTTATACAAATAATAATTAAAAAAGGCACATGAAGAAACTAAGACTAAGAATTTCTACTGTGCCATTCATGCCCTTGAAAGATCGAAACTCATCAGTCATTTCTGGGCACCTTGGTACATTTCAGCACAGTTGCTAGTCCTGTCCACAGCTCTGCCTATCTCTCAGGGCCTCAGTCTCTTCTGGGCAGGAAGAAGTAATATTTGCAAGATGGCAAAGCAGAATTTTTCTCAGCAATTTCACTTATTGTTATGAGTAACTGTCTTTAAAAAAAACCCCACAATAAAGCCCCCTTTCCAATACACCTTTTGTTTTGAAACCCACCAAACCTGACACCCATATTGGATCTGTTGGCTTAAGAATAACAGGGAAAATGTGAGCAGTAAACCCCGGCCCAGCACTCTCGATGGCTACTGCTAAAGAACAAATTATGCGTAACAGTGCTTTCCTGACCTTTCCTCTGTTTTTAGAAACATGAAAAATTTCATCAGCACTTTTTTCCTGGCTATTGCAAATAATAGAAAGCTGTGGGAAAATTAGAACATAATGAAGACAAATTTTAGCGTGGTATATGCTGCAGGTCTTGGGTGTGTTCGCTCAATTGCCTCCTACTTAGCGAGCAGCTGGAAAATCCAAGTCTTTTTTCAACATGTCAAAACCAACTTTTTCAAAGGATGCAGTGGCTGTGCCAAAGCACCTTGCCTATTTGTAAGCAAATGCATGCTATTGGGACTGTTTCTGCCTGGGCCAGCATTCTCGCATGCAGCTGGCTGTATTAAATCAATTTGATGAATTACTATATACTTTTTAATTTTTCTACAGGCACGTCCCTGCTATTTCTTGCCTGCATAAGATTAAAGGGGCTTTTATGTTACATACCCTGTTATAAGATTTTAATTGTCTGGAATGGGTCTGTGTGTGCAATGACTGGTCCTGGAAGGGTCTGGGGGTTTGGGATTATTGTCATGCTTCTTACACTGAGGTAGCAGAGAAAGAAGGTGTGTGAAAGCTATGTTAGAATCCATGATGGAGGGTATCTCAAGAAGGATGCCACCTATGCCACTTATTCAGGTTCTTTGCAGGAGTTGACTGCTGTTTGGTTTTGGATTTTGGGGTGGATTTCCTTCTGTTAGAAACATATTCTTTGAGGGAGGTGCCTGACAAGAAAATGCCTGGAGAAGGGAATAGATCAACCCTAGATGGATCTGACTTGATGGATTAGAGAAAGCTGGATGGCGTCAGAACATCCTGATGTCTTCTCAAGCTCACGAGCTTCAGGGTGTGCGTGTTTTGGAGTACCTGCACTGTGGCATAACAATGCTACAATTTATTCAGCCCTTCTCTGTGACAGAACGGTGTGTGGCTGAACAATGTGCAGCCAAGGGCCAGGGTCTGAAAGCAGCTGGATACCAGACACAGGTGTTTTGGAATGCACAATGCCAGAGAGGGTGTAATCCAAACCTATCCTCACTAAGCGTACTTTTGACATCCTCTGCGAGTCTCTTGGTGCTGTTATATTAGTGGGCTCTGCTGGAAGTGGTAAGGATATAAGGACTTTATTTTTTCCTTCCAGTCCAAGGTGTAGTATCAATGTTTGTTGTGGCTGTTAGCAGTAGTTTGTACATGTATTACTCCTTTGGCCAGATTCTGATCCTATTTATGTAGCTATAAAACTGCTGAGTTGTTTAATCTGTGTAACGGAGGTTTCAGTCTCTCTGGCTGTTTTGGTTTTTCTGTTTTGGTTCTGTTTGTTATTTTGCTTTTCCTTTAACCACTTTCCTGGCTGAGAGGGGAGAGCTCTATGGGAAGTGATCCAGCAAACTTTTAAAATAGCCTTTTAGTGTGGGGTGGTTTTTTTAAACTCTTGCTCAGCTCAAGCTTTTAAATATGTGAATTGTCTCTGAATTCTCATCTGAGTGCCTATGAAACCTGCCAGGCAAGCCTAAATCTTGCAGGAGGTGTGGCCACATTTGTGTTCTCAGAGCTGTCTGGCACAGACACCTGGTACACCTGTGTCTCCTGCTGGTTTCAGTACTGTCACAACTGCACCCCTCATGCCTGTTTCTCTGGTACCTCCTGTTTTTCCCAAAGTTATCTTCTATAAATAGAACCTGCTCCAGCTTTTCACTCCCCCACACCCATCTTGAGGAGAGTAATTACCGATGAGATGGTTTTAATAGTGCTGAAAGAAGGAGGTGATCCATTCTGCTGTGCTCTTTGAGGCTTTTTTCTGACATGAAATAAATGCACAAATTGCTTAGCAATTTCCTTAGGTGACAAATGTAAAGTGAGTAGCTTTTGAAATACTTAAGCCTGAGTATTTAGACATTTGATAAACCATTGGTTATCTGAAGTATAAGTTTTGGCACCCACAGAACTCCATGCAAAGGTCTCAATCTGAGTACTAAATCTCATCATTTCCTTAGCTGTTGTTACACTGGTGGGGGTA
>Ga0065711_1046623_pt1 | contig 12787 bp, 7 predicted proteins | sample Hoacrofraction12_FD_59098 | JGI IMG/M metagenome (GOLD analysis project Ga0065711, IMG submission 59098) | Hoatzin crop microbial communities from Cojedes, Venezuela - Epithelial fraction 12 v2 (version 2) | ecosystem: Host-associated > Birds > Digestive system > Esophagus > Crop | place...
CGGGCCCGGCCGCCCGCCCCATCTCCCCACGGCGCGACCGCCCGCGCCGGCCTCTCAAGCGGCAGCCCTGCGAGGGGCAGCAAACGCCCACCCCCCGCCTCCTCCCACACGCGGCAACCGCCCCCTACAACAGCTACAACAGCTACAACCGCCGCCACCACTGCCACCACTGCCACTGCCACTGCCACCGCCGCCGCCGCCTCGCCTCGCCGGCCCCGCCGCGACGCTTCCGCCCCGCCACGCACAGGACCGGGGCAGTGCCCCGCCCCCCTGCCGCGCGGGGCGCCCTGGGGCTTGTAGTTCTCCCCGCCCCTCTCCGCAACGGCTACGGCCCCTCGGCCGAACGGCACCATGGGAGCTGTAGTCCTCCGCGTCGCCCCGCCCCTTCGCCGCCGCCGCGACGCCGGCTGGGAGTTGCAGTCTCCCGCCGCCTCCGGTGCGGCCAGCCCTCGCCTTTCGACGCCCGTCGGCTTCCCCAGCGCCCGCCGCCGGGAGCCCACCTGCCCCCCTCCCCTCGACCACAGGTGTGTCCGCAGGGCGCCTGCCGCCCCGCCGGCACTTGCAGGCCCCAAAGCAGGGCCCCGCTGCTGACACAGGCCCGGCTCGGCCTGCACCTTGGCACCGCACCTCGCCCGGACTAACGCCGAACGGCACGGGCGCTCGGGAATCCGGAGCCGCGGCCCCAGCGTCCCGTACCTGCTGTGGCAGCCGCGGGTGCTCACAGACACGCAATGAAAATGCACTCTGCAAACTCCCGTTTCTGCAGTTCCGATCATTGGGCCTCCCCCCGCAGCCGTAAGGCCCACCTTTCCCTCTTTTTCGCTTGGCCGCTTGTAAAAACGGTGACACCATATCCTGGCTGGGTGACTTGGAAAAACACAAGGGGAAAAAAACCCAGAAAGATTTGGTAAAAATTGCAAAAATCGGCAGCGCTGGCTCCGTGCCCCAAAGGGGCCATTTCCCCCCGCCCCCGGTACCCGTACCCATGCAAGTCACAAGAAGACTCGTCAGAGGGGTTAACAACTCCCCTGGCTGGAGACCACCGCACCCAGTTTTGATTTCACCAACCTCCAAACCAGGAAACAAACACTCAGAAAAGCCAGAATCACGCCCCAGGTTTTCACGCCCCTGAAGATGGCTGGGGAACGACCCCGACCAGCTCCTCTCCCAGAGCAGCCTCGAAGCGTTTCTGCAGTGAGGTCAGAACCTAGGATGCCAATGGTGGAAGCAGCAATACCAGAAACTTCTCTGACTTATTGCAACAAAATAATTTATTTTATTTAAAGATATAAACTCTATATAATTAAGAAGCCTCTGCCTATACATCCCACCTTTCCAGGTCATGGAACCTTCTCACCAACACCTCATAATGCAACTGTCTGGAAGGACGTATTTTGGGGTCTGACTGGGATTCATGCTAGACTGTAAAATATTTAACATCTTTATCGAAGGCCTGGAGGAAAGCAGGGTATCACTGATAGACTTCACAGATGACACCAGGCCTGAGGGAAGGGTAAATAATGACATGGAGAGGGCACCGGTACAGGGTGACCTGATCATCTGGCAGGCCGGGGCAAGCAAACTTTCAATAAGGTCATCGATGAGCTCATTCGTTTAAGAGCAAAGAGTGGAAGCTATACTTACCTGGCACAAAACTTTACCCTGGGAAGTACAAAATGAAAGGACAAACGGCTCATGGTGGATTACCAACAGCCAAGATGGTGCTGTGGCCAAGAAACCCCGCTTTCCTGCAACCTCAGATGTACAAACAGAGCAATCACAAGGAGGAAAGAAGCTGTATCACATCTAGAGTTGCTGCTGGCTGCTGAAATAGCATGTCTTGTTTTGACATGTTGAGACATGTTGATAAAGTAGAGAGAAATCTGAAAACAGACATGAAAATCACTGAGCAATTAGAAAACCCCTCTGAGTGAAATATATCACAGAAGGTCAGTCAATTTAATTTACTGAAGGGAGAGCTAAGCAGTTGCAAGATCATAAAATACAAGTAATGGCAATAGGGAACAAAAAAATCACTAGCAGTTTTTTCAGTATACTTGGCAAAACTATCAGAAATTGAAGCTAGAAAATGCTAAAAGAAAAAAAACCAAACAACCTCTGCTTTCTAAGCCACGGGATAAGCAGAATTGGAACCATTTACTGTAAATTGTAGTGAATTATCTAACACTGGCAAGTCTGTAGGCTTTTCTCCTAAAAGATCTAATCTTGTAAAAATGACAATCAATTCTGGAAAATTTTGCAGCCATTGGCATTTGCAGCCAATTACTTCCATTATTGAATTAGACTACAGTGGCCTTTTCTTCTTCATAATTTGCCCTGATCAATATGATGTGTGCAGCTGCTCGAAAACAGCCAGAGGGAAGAGATGTGTTTTCATTTTGTTTATTTAATTTCAAATACTGTCTACAGATTTCACCTAGATTTTTTTTCTTGAAAAATACCCGTCCATATAATAAGAGCAACGCAATAAAAACCTTACAAATGAATACACGGAGTCACTCATTGCTAACACCTATCTTTTTTCGTTTTCTCTTCACACCTCAGTGTGCCTCAGCAGAACCACTCGCTGATCAGTTTAGCTACAGAAGAGGATCATTTGGGAAGGTTTTTCAAAGTAAAAGTTTGCCTTACTGTGCAGAAACCGTGGCACTTTGCACATGAAAGCACGAAGAGAGTAATGCTGGTGGCTACAGCTCAAACGCTGTTCCTGCTTTTTGCAAACCTGAAGTTTCTTCGATAGCAGTCCTGGATCGTGTGCATTAGTTAGCCCCTCTAACAGAAGGTGTCAGGCACTGTCAGACAGTTTAACATCAGAGTGCTGCAAACAAAACAAACAAAAAACCCCTAGTATGTTGAAAAAAATCTGTGTCATACAAAATTTGTGTCAATTTAGCTCTCACAGTCTAAGGAAATAAGCAAACATTTGCAGGAGGCGTGACCATCTGTATTACATGAAGTTGATACAGGGTAAGAAATGAAAAAACCTCCTTTGTACACCACATTCGCTTCAGGACTGACTGATTCAGACCTGAAAAAGCGGTCAAAAAAGTCTGCCCGTTTCTTCCAATAATACTAGTTAATTTACAAGATATCGCATCCCCCAGCAAATATTCTCTTTGTAATAATAAAAAGGGCATTTTTCATTTCTGTGTTTTAGGCATCATCTGTGAGCCTTTCACATAGCCTGCACATATAATGGGCAGAAAATCTCATGGATTCCCCCCACACCTCTTTATACAGTCTCCCTGGTTTTATTTCTGCTTTCTGTATTTTTCTGTCTGTGGCACAGAACACAGTAGGCTAAGAAAACCCTACCCTAATTATAATTTTCACAGAGAGAAAACCTTCTCGATGTGCTTCTTCCAAATGTGATGAATAGCACGGGTTCGCTTTAATGATACCCACTTGTCCTCTAAGTCAGTGGTCTCCTAACCTTTCATCATGCACCCCATCAATAAAAACTTTTTGGGCATGCACCCCTATTACATGTGAGGTTTTTTAATTATATACATGTACTCTGTACTAATACGTACATTATAAAAAATACACAAAAATATGAATTTAAAAAGGATGAGACAAAGAGGAAACAAACACTATTTTAAAAATATTTATTTTCTTAAGTATACAAAAATATTTTCTTACCACACCGCACTTTGTAGACCACTGCTCTCGGTATGCAACCATTTCAGCCTACCCTGATGCCTTGTCCCAGTGCCCACAATTTTACCTGAATCAGTACTACCCTCTCCTCTTTGTTCAGGGATGAAACTTCTGTTGGTTACCATTCATCTGGCTACCTCTGAGCCTGCCTTCAGTTTCAGCAAATCTGGTGGGGTTTTCTTGGTTGTTTTTTTTTAATTAGGTCTGCAAATCTCTATTCCTTACAGGAGGTTTTTGAAGCACAATCATTTAGAAACTACTACACTTTCTTTTACAGCCAAATGAACCTCCGTTCCTTCTCAGCGCTTATCATCATTAATAATTTATAGATACGTAGCTTATTTTATCTAGATGCCTGTGCTTATAAAAAGGCACATGTACAAGCTGGAATAAAACCACATTTAAACTATCAGTAAAACAGACAATGTAAAAAAAATGGAAAAAAAAAAACAAACCCACACCTCGCTACCAGAAATGCTTCAATTGCAGAAATTTGTCAGGAGGGGTGTGTGTAACAAACGACATCAACAACCCTGCATACTTCCTGTGCAGATCGTTCTGCTGTGCATCTCTTTCACTGCTTTTGGCACAGAATCAGAAGGCTCCCATAATACAGAACTGCAAACGAAGACATGAGATCTTTTCCCTTGCTTCTGTTGGAAATACCTCAGCGTTTCCAGTGAGGAAGACTTCAGGCACGGTACAAACGCTGAGGTGACAAACTTCGCAAGTGCATCTGAGAAAGGCAGGACCATCAGAGAAACACACGCTCTAAAGCAGAACTGGCCAAATGCACGGCCACGATTACAGGATCTGCTGTGAGTCTGTGGTTACAGGAGCTTTAGGTTCACTCTCAGGTTCAAAATTACTCAGCACCCTGCGGCTGCATTTTTTTCAGTGCTGCGTCAAGGGCCGGACAAGGTGGGTACCCCAAAAGGAAGAACATACACCCAAACCAAGCCAGTAGCTTTGCTTCAGCAGAAAATTTTGTTTGGGAAAAGGGTTTACATGTATCTGGTGAGGTCTGGGAGGAGGAAAGTGCTGTGGGAATCTAGAAGCGGGTTGAGAAGAGCATGGAGGCTGCCCTCCTGCTGACAAAACACCTCACCACATCTCCTGGAGCTTAGCACATCACAAGCTGAGCTTTCTGGAATATCTATGCAGAAGTGTTATGAGAGGAATTCCCATGTGCTGAGTATTTTTGAGAGCTTGGCTCTACTTCAGGGATATGAGCTCTGAGAAGAGCAGGACCTTACACGATGTCCTAAGTGAATCAACACCACATAAAAAACCACAAGGCTTACAGACTACCAACAAATACGCCTGTTCCTGCTATGCTTGGTTAATTAAAGATCGCTTCATTATTCACAACAACGCTTCATATTATCTTTGCAAATCTTCTGTCCAGATAAGGAAGTGTCACATCTGCAACATGGCAACAAGCAGTGACATCCACAAGTCTGTTTTGAGCATTCAATAAATACAGAGCAAATTCAACAGAACAGAGTTGATCCTATTGGAAAAGGTTTACTATATGATTTTTTTATTTTAGTAAGTAAGGCTATTAAACTACAAGGAGACAACAAAGTGAGGAACTACAAACACAAGAACACATGGACATATGCTTATCTTTATGGTTCCATTAAGCTTTTCAAAAAGTTACTCCTTTTTTTGTCTGCTCTGGGATGGGGAGAGGGAGGGAGTGAATTTCAAGAAGGAGTATGCAGTAGTGCAAGATGGAGGGAGAGAAGTTTGTGCCTGATTTATAAAGCCTGCAACTACATGTAAACTGTTAGGATCTAAGTGCAGAGTAAAATAACAGGTAGGTCCATCTTTGCAAGGGAGGCAGAACTATTATACCACAGACCACAGGGTTCAGCTGATCTTCTACTCTAGTGCTGATGGAAAGAGAATGCCTCTATTTCCCAGCGCTTCTTGGAAGAAAAAACCGCATTCCTTGAAGCAGAAATAAATAAAGGTGACACAAAACTCACCTTTGCACTGAATCCATCAAAAATTGTTTCTGTAGACTGAAAGATACTTGAGCATTTTTACACAACTCTTAGCTGAAAAGTTGGTAAATCTTTTGTCATCTTCAGATGGCGAGAAGATGATTTTTAGCCTGTGCTTCCTTACAGGTTCACGCTTAGGTCTGCGGCATACAAATCGGTAATCTAAGCCAGGGTGTTTTTATACACCTTGATCTTTTTTCAGAGTTTGTGACGGCTGAATTACACTCACTGAGATAATTAAATCCTTACACATTCCATGAAAAACAGTCAGCTAGAGTCCACTAGTGCCTTACTAATAGGAAGGCAGCTGTATATAACTAGCTCCTTATTAGACATCAGCACATCTACACAAGAGAGAGTGCCTGCCTAAATATCCCTTGATCCAGCAGCCAGTCGTTTAATAGCAGCTGGCTGCTTTTCCAGGTGCCTGGAAGTCTACCAGGTACCTGCCGCATGGGAGCACATAACCTGAGCACTGGCAGAGGGAATCTGAGTGCATCCAGAGTGTTCCAGAGGGACTAGTTTGCTGTCTGTGCAATTTGGAGTTGCGCTTTGCCTGTGGAGACATATATAGACACGATCTATCTGCTTGAGCACACTCCAGTAAGCAATTTGCTCAAAGCTCTGAGACTCCTGAAGGCACACCTGGTCTGTGAACATGCAGGTGGGAGGGAGGGGAAGGAGAAAATGAACTTATCTGCAGAAGAGGGGAAGGATGATGAAGACCAGTAGTAGAAGTTTCAAATTAGTATGCACTTGACAAAGCTGTAATGAATTCAGTAGTTCAAAAAGTGAGAATTTCATTTGATTTATGCAATGCTGAAAGGGCAGTCTGTATGGTAAGCTACAGCTGGAGCGATATTGATATTGCGAATGAGAGATGAAGGAAATCAGAGCTCTTTAAGAGAAGGGAGCACTGTACACAACAACGGCTCAAGAGCCACGTGGGCTGCACAGTCAGAAGAATGAACAAACCATTGCTCTGGAGATCAGGACTACAAGGAAGCCTGTGCGGGGATGGGAACATCAAGTCAAGTTTCGAATTGTGGACGGATCTATGGCACGCTGGAAAACTTTCCTCCAAGTTTCAAATACATTCATAAAGTTGCTTGTGGGGAGCCCAGGGCTAGGGGAACTGGAGGGTCTGCAGGGCAGGAGCGGGGCACTGGCAGAGCAGTGGAGAGCCTGGGACTGGTATAGAACAACTAACTACAGGGCAGAATGGCAATGGTAGTTTTAAATGTTCTTCCCCAAGTATTTTCATGTGAGACAATTACTCTCAACAGAAAACAACAATCATAAACTGACAAAGTAAAAACCTCTGAGCCTCAGAAAAGTTTTACTTGCCCTGAAAAGCAATTTATACAAAATGTTCTGAGTAAAGATAAAGAATGAGGCACCTGAATTCACTGTTCTCTGACTTCTGAGCGGGTACAATCTCAAACCTCTGCAAACTAGCAATATCCTGTCTTAAAAAATAAAAAGTTCAGAATCTTGAAAACTATCTTCCCTCCCCCCAATATAAAAGTAAAACCCAAACCTGGTTCGCTTACACAGGCAAATGTAAAATGAAGATAAAATCAGTAAAACTAAACCTGATTTTAAGAAAAGAAGCAAGTGTTTATTCTGAAGACAAGGTTTTGACTAATCAGAGACTCTCGTTGCCTGTCCATTGCCTATGTGATTGGCTAAAAGTATATAAATTACCCCCCCAAAACCACTTTTCTCCTCCTCCCTCCCCCTACTCCTCCCTCCTCCCTCGATAACATGTTTTTAAAGACGACCTTGAGGGGAAGGGTAGGGGGAGCTCAGAGCCTTCCTCAGAGCGGAGATGAGGACAGCTTGGCCAGAAATGGAACTCACCCAGCTTTCGCCGGTGACTACAGTCACTTTCAACTATGACTACTACTACGATGACAGCTGCCAGTATCAGCACCTGCAGTATATGTCTACTTTCCTCCCTGTCGTCTACACTGCTGTGTTCCTGGTGGGCATTGTCGGCAACTCCATCTTGATAGCAGCCTTGGTCTTCAAGCGACGGGTCCAGAGGCTGATCGACGTCTTCATCATCAACCTCGCTGCATCTGACTTCATCTTCCTCATCACGCTGCCGTTCTGGGTGGACAAGGAGGCATCGGACGGGAGTTGGAGGGTAGGATCTTTCCTCTGTAAAGCTAGTTCCTATGTTATCTCAGTCAACATGTACTGCAGCATCCTCCTCCTCACTTGTATGAGTGCTGACCGCTACCTTGCTATCATGCATCCCTCTATCGCTAGACGGGTCAGAACAAGATCCAATTCCAGTGGACTCTGTATCTGTGTCTGGTTATTATCCTGCTGCCTGGGGATGCCAACCCTTTTGTCCAGAGAACTGAAGAAGCAATATGGAAAGACTTACTGCGCAGACAAAGCTGTGACAGAAGCCAGACAGATCATGTCACTGACGGTCTTAATCCTGGCCTTCTTCTTCCCACTGTTGAGTATCTTAACCTTCTACTGCTCCATCACCAAGAGGCTCTGTGTGCATTACCAGAGAGCTGGGAAACATGATAAGAAACTGAGAAAATCCATCAAGATTGTCTTCATTGTAGTGGCAGCTTTTGTTATCTCCTGGGTTCCCTTCAACCTTTTCAAGCTTATGGCCATCCTTTTGGGACTCCTGAAGCAGCCCGACTGTTCTCCCGACATGGTTGCCCAGCTGGGCATACAGCTGAGCAGCCCTTTCGCTTTTGCCAATAGCTGTGCCAACCCTTTCATTTACTATTGCTTTGACAACTACATCCGTAGAGCCATGCTCCGGTGCCTGTGTCCATGGGTGAAAACCAGCAGCAGCAGCAGCAGCAGCACCTCTGATACTCTGGACACTCGCCTGAGCCACTCCTTATCCAATTTTGTTGTGGGGGAGTATGCCACTAGGAAGAGGAAGCGCTCCGTATCCCTCTGACTGGGAGCTGGGACTGCGGAGGAAGGAACTTCTCTCTCCAAAGATGGCAGGAAGAGAATAAAGCGAGGGAAATTGAAAAAAAGAAACGAGCGACAGAGACAAAGGTGCAAGTGTAATGCAGCCAGCACTTCAGGTGGGAGGAACGCTGCTTCCCTTTAAATGCAGATAAATGGAATGGGAAACCTTAACCACAAAATTACGGTTCACAGTGATCACTGTGTCACTGCATGCTGTATGGTGTGAATCTGAAACCATCGTTCCAAGCAATATCCACAAATGCTTACCCTGGAACGCCAGTACAAGTGCTACAAACTACAGAAAAGAACCACGTGGTTCAGTCAAAGCCGCTCTGAGGCAAGCTTTGAACTTAAATATATGTAGGTTTTCATTCTTCGCAGAGTGAGAAAAACAACATAACATAAGTGCTTCTTTTGTTTGGTTCCTAGCTTACCCACAAACGCGTCGCAATGTCCTCAAACCAACCTGATAAATTCTGTTTTTTTGGAGGTTTTCTGAATTTAGAAATGCAATGTTTTAATGAATTTGTGTGTTACCAGTTCCCATAACTTGAGTCTTGTGCATTTTTCTTGAAGTCTCAGCTTCTTCATTATAGCATTATATCTTAGTTTTAATCACAATAATTAAAGTAAGTTTCTACCACTTACTTGATAACTTGAAAGCAGAGAAACCTGAAGACAATAAAAAGAAATCCTGCATTTAACCTTTTTCCTAAAGGAAAAAACCCCACAAAATCCACTCATGCTTTTTAAGACTTTTTGGGGGATCTGACACAATTTCTGGCTGCTTTGGTTGTCATATAATGGTACGATATTGTGTGCCTTTCAAAGTGCAGGTCTGCTTTGTTTAGCTGCAACCAGTTAATGTAAAGACATATACAGTAGGGCAAATTCCTCCCACTGGAGTCACAGTCAAATGCACATGTGCCTGAAAAGCAAAGTTAGCCAGAGTCTCACAAACATCTGAGTGGTTCTCTGTGAGAAGCACAGAGAATCACGGAGAATGCTGAAAAACCTTGCGTGCGGGGATGCTCACAGAAAAGAAATTCAGAAGGATCAATGTTTCAGTTCATTTACAGAGTTGAACTCTGTAAATAATACAGCTCTATAAAGTTGGCTTATTCCTATCCAGCAATCTTTGAGAAATGCAGAGGTGTTGCATTTAATATGCTGTGGGGGAGATATCACTTGCCCAACTGGTGTCAAGTCTGACAGCAAATAAGGTGGGGAAACAGAAAAAGCTCTGTATTTTTCACAGCTGTAGTACTTCCTAGATTTACAAGCTGAACAAATGTGGAGCAAGGAGTTAAGCAGCTCATCAGAAAACTGGTACTGGACTCTTCCAAAGCTGACGACATCTATTTTATTAAATCCTTCCATATCCATCTAAATGCTAATGATTCATAGAAATGTTTGCTTAAAGAAACTAGGGTACAATGTTGCAAAGTGCACAGTTAAAATAAGAATTGAACTTCCAACAGCACTTGGATACCTTGGCTGTGTTGCAACATCTCATATTCTGTTGTCTTGCTTGTTAAATGTTTAGCTTAATATAATATTCTTGTCATAAATATAATAAATCACTATCTTAAACGATCCAGGATGTGTAATGTGACTAAGTCAAAAGACTGTTAAAAACTTTCCTTTTATAGTTCCTGATTTTTAAAGATTTTTATCTGTATTTTCTTTTGCACTTAGCCTTTGAAGCTTTTGAACTAGCTTTCAGGAAACCCACATAGGTATTGACTAGAAGCAGAAGTCATCATTAAGTGATAAAACAAAATACATGGAAACGAATCTTGAATTGCAAGAAGTAAAAGATTTTCTTACAGCACTGTAAGATAAAGCAAATTGTACTCTGCCAATGAAAGAAACAGTCAGCAAATATACATATTTGAGTCTGCTTTTTAAGAAGTAAAATAAGCTGGTAATAACTTGCATGGAATTTGCTATATAGCAAACCTGTTATGATTTTACCGGGCAGCAATGTTTTAAGCTAAGTTTTAAGAGTTTGGTTCTGTGTTCCCTTCTCCCAACTTTGCCAGGAAAGGAATCAGCTGGCACGCAGATCCATACTGTAACTGACCACAGGCACTGGGAGACAAGTCTCTCATAAACAAAAAGATTTGCAGCAATAATCCCTGGATCACTTTGATCACCAGAGAAGAGAGAGACTTTTACATTTAATTGAAGCTAAGAATTGTTTTCTAGGCAACCAGGTGCAGGGGATTATTCCTAGAATAACAATGAGCATTTTACAAGTCTATGGAAAGTTACTTTTATTCTAATTAGGAAGCGGTCTAACTAAATAGAGTTACTGTCTCCTACTTAAGCAGAGGACACAGTGAGGTCTAGGGTGAACAGTTACACCGTACAGACTGGCTAAAAGGCTTCAAAGGGAAAACAGCCATACCAGCTAACATAATACATGAGAAACAGAGAGAAATGGGCAAAGCTGAAGACCCGACTACTGTCTGGACAGCAAGGGAAAAAATGTGTAAACTGAACGACAGAAGAGGTATTCCTCTGATGCAAGTGCAGCACGAGTATATTCACTACAGCTTTTCTTTTCTCACCTCTGTATTTTCTAAACATCTGTAAACGGGGATGACTATTTTGGGTGTTACAAATAAATCCAGGTACTTGCATTTTTTATTGAACCTTGCGGTCATGCTGTTTAGTGTACGCAGAGAAACGAAAACGCACCTCACCCAAGGGCAGTGCAAACCTAGAAACCAAGGCACGGAGGTCTCGCCCAGCTCCCCAGCCAGTTTGCTACTGCACCCACGGGCTAACAGCGCAAGCCCTCACCGGAGCAGCTGGAGAGTGGGCACTACAGGGCCAGTGGAGGCAAAAGTGTCTGTCAGCAATTGCTGGTGACGCTGTGTGCTCTTTGGCTCGCTGTAAGATGGTATGTGCCTGGGCTACAAGGGGGCAACAGAGAGACACAGGCTAGCTTTTTGCTCTCCCCTCCCTTCACAGCCATGCGTTTTTTTTCTCCCCCAATCCCTCTTTTAAAAGATTTTGGTTTTCTTCTTCCACATGACAGACTTTTCTCCCCACACCTAATGGCCAAACTCCTTTTTCAGGCTTATAAATGCATGAAGAGCATCAACTGTGTTTTCAGACTTTCCAGTGTTTGAAAATCAGAAGTGTGTCAGTTCAAATTTTCATTTTACTCGCAATGACCCTCAAAAACTACAGTCTCAGTAGTCTCTTCTCAAACTCTTATCCTCCCTCTACCTTTACTAGTACAAAACAAGAGACTTCTTTTTTTAATTATAAAAAGAAGCCTAAGACTTGCATTTCAACTAACATATGATTTTTATTACAGAAAAAATTCACATCTTAATATGTCAGACTCATTCATTATTTCCTCAATCTCCACCCAAAGCAGAACAGTATCTTGGAATATAATCAATCTACAAGATTTTAAATAATTTTAAGTTAGGGCTGCTGGTTTCTTTCTCTTTTTTTTTTTTTTTTAAATACTTCAAAATACCAGATCAAATTGGAACAATGACTAAGGAAATCTACCAAGATCTCCTTCCATTGCCTAAAGCTTTAGTACTGGCATCTGGAAAAAAACCAAATAAACTTGCTAAATATTGCCAGGCATGAAGAGAAACACATATAAATGCCACAGCAAATGCTCCACCTGAACGAAAAAAAAAAGCAAAAATCAAGAAATCAAAACTCTCTGGATTCCTTCAGGCTTTCATCCAAAAGACAACATCAGTAAGCACCCTATCAAGGTTCTTATTTTACTCTTGTAAACTGCAGATCTATTTGACATTATCATGACAGAGAAAACATTATTTTCAAATTATTTCTTTCAAAGAACCTATGCTTGAACAAACTTTCTTCTGGAATTTTGACTATTCCATGTTAATATTCATTATTTGTTTGTTAGCACTAACACGGCTTAGGATGATACCAAAACTACTGTGACTTTAAGTTGATAACTGTAAATGTAACAAATGTAACATGTAGGGGATGTTACCACTTCAGGTGGTCAGAAACAAGTCTTGGTTCTTTGTGAATATTGGGACGGTTGCAAGACAAGGGACTCCTGAATAATCCCTTTAGGCGCCTGGGCCTTGGGAGAACAGGTATGCAAACTACAGAGATAA
>Ga0065711_1009405_pt1 | contig 12786 bp, 4 predicted proteins | sample Hoacrofraction12_FD_59098 | JGI IMG/M metagenome (GOLD analysis project Ga0065711, IMG submission 59098) | Hoatzin crop microbial communities from Cojedes, Venezuela - Epithelial fraction 12 v2 (version 2) | ecosystem: Host-associated > Birds > Digestive system > Esophagus > Crop | place...
AAATTTCTTTACAGGTTAAAGGTGTAGGCAAAATGTCTGTGCTTGTGTGATTAGAATTGCCTGGGGGTAAATTGGAGCTGAAAATTGACGGGATGTTAATACGAAGTGGAACAGCTCTATGTGAATCAGAGTTATTTAGAAGCTCCCTGTATCGGCAGTTAAATTTGACTCAGCAGTTACTCTTCCCCGTGATATACACCAAGACTTCAATAACAACAAGGGAACAACTCTTCTGAGGTTTTTACAGTCGGAGAAACATCTTGCTTCCAGACCCAGTAGCTTTTGTCTTTTAGAAGACTGTTCTGAAGAAGGCTGGGGAACAGCAGGGGGAGAGGTGAAGCACCGGAGCACTGCTCCAACCACGAAGGCTTAGCGAACTTTCACACCTCTTGGACGTTAGCAGTATCCCTCTGTTGTTAAAAGTAAGCAGCAGCCTGAAGGTTGCAGTCACAGTATGTTTGTTTCCATTTTTGTAAAAGATAATCTGCATCTTCTGTGGTTTGCTTGGATGAAGTTTGTTAGCGTCCAGTATCGTCAAGGTGAAATGAATCCTGGCAGCTGCTTCTGTGAGGGAATTTTTATTTGAAGTCTCCTAGGTGGCCTGGGTTTCATGCTGTTTAGTTGCAAGATCTTTGTGTTCTGCCAAAAAAAATATGAAGTATATATTCCAAAGTGTTTCTCTTGTTTATTTTTAAACAGAGAAGTGGTAGTGGTTTTATGCTATAACAGAATGGCAGATTTTCTTGGTGGTAATTTTATGGTATGCAGGTACTGCAGCCACTTTGTTTCTGATATGTATGTTATGGCATATTTGACAACGTTGGAAGCCAGGGAATTGGAATTACATTTAATGTGCTGCTTGTTTCTCTCAAAATATGGTTTCTGTTTCTGCCAACCTTATGTAAGAGGTGTTAAATGAAACAGGTGAGCTGCAGCAGATGGTACCCCTGACTGTGTTGACATTCAGAAGATACGTGTTCCTGCTCCACAACTCTCAGCTGGGCCAGCTACTTCTTAAACTATGTTTATGTGAGGTATTTTTTTTGGTTTAGTGTCCTCCAGATGCTATTGGAACTTCTTCGGGCCCATATAGGTGACTGTGAGATATTCTGATGTGCTGGTTGTATTAGAGTTTATCTGAATTACAGTTCTGAGGCCTTACCAATTGCTGATGTCGGAAGTAATGGGTCTCTAAGGGGGCTGCCTTATGTGGCTCCTGAGGTCTGCATAGCATGTGCGTTGTCGTTCTCGCATATTAGCAAGAGGTGGTGAAGTATATAGCACTGATGGAGAGAATGAGGTGAAACATAAATGATGGAGTGGGTGATTTTTGCTTTGTCTGTATCTTAATGAAGTTGATTCTCAAGTACAGCCGTGACCATAATGTCTGCTTGCAGACAAAGCAGTTGAGAAACTGTGTGACCGTAGAAGAGATCCATAGAAATGAGTGAAAGATTGGCAATTAGAGACTTAATGCTTATCAGAAACAGAAATGAGAAATGCTTTTGCTATATTGGAAAACAGCAGGTAGCAACGCATGTGTTCATTTGGAGGGAGGCACATAACAGAAATCAATCACTAAACCAGATGCTGGATAACTCGCTTTGTCAAAAACACACGCCTCACCTCCAATGAAGATGATGAAACTTTTGAACAAACTACCATTTGGGAACAGCACTGTAACCATCCTTTGAAATGTTTAAATTGAACCTGGAAGTTTCTGCTTTAGCTTTTCGGAGGTGGAAATCTTTACTAGATGAAATTTAATGGCCTGTGACAGGTACAACAGGTAATTTTGGTCATTAAATTTAGAAATCTTCTTGCTTCCAAGCCTTTTCACTCTGTGTTGTTGACTGCTGCTTGTTGACTGCTGCTTGTTGACTGCTGCTTGTTGACTGCTGCTTGTTGACTGCTGCTTGTTGACTGCTGCTTGTTGACTGCTGCTTGTTGACTGCTGCATATGGAACAGTCTCCTTTACTTAGTGTTTTTTGCTAAAATGTGATGTGGTCTTAGGGTCCAGATGCAAGCTTGCAAAACACTTTTTTAACAGTTGGAATTGTAGGAGCTACTGCCATCTTAGTGAATGTCGTTAATAGGTAGCTTTTCTTTGGTGCTTCTTGGTTTTGTCAGATTGTTCAAAACTCAATACTTGCTGTGTTGGTGTTGGAGAAAAGAGCCATGTCTTTAGGAAAGTGACAGGTAAAGATTCACTTTGTTCTTTCTCTTAGTGCAATAAGCTGTATTACAAGAAAGGTTTGCTCTTTGGTATTTTAAGTTTTTATTATCTATGGCTTCAGGCTGTACTCGGAAATATTTTGCTGCCTTCACCAATGCGTTGGGATGAACGTCTAGTAGAGTGCTGTGTAGCATTGTTTTCTCAGTATTGTGGGCTCTTCTCAATCTTGTGATGTTGAAAACACAACTGTGTTCTTTACAAGGGACCTAGGAAATCCAGGGGATGGAATGTCTTACTCATTGGTTTTTGCATAGTGAGTCCATTTCGTTCCCCACTGTGTGTATTTTGTTGTAGTAAAACATTGACCTAAACATTTCGGAAGTGTTGTTGTTTAAATTCATGTGGTTTAGCTTGAACAGCAGAACTAGCAAGGTAGGCATGGTAGCTGTGATGAAATGTCTTTTTGGTTGTTGCCTTTCCTAGAGGTAGAATCATAGAATCATTAAGGCTGGAAAAGACCTCTAAGATCATGAAGTCCAACAGTCAACCCATCACCACCATGCCTGCTGAACCATGTCCTGAAGTGCTATAGCTACACTTTTTTGAACACCTAAAAAAGTGTATCACGCTTGTGATATTGAATTGTCCTTGAAAGACACTCTTAGTTTGCTTTTCCATTTTCCATTGCATTCCTTTTTAAGAGTGTGTGGATCAGAGGTACCAACTGGAAGGAGGGAGGCAGCTTGTTTCTCTGGGGCAAGTGAGTCTACTTATGGGTGAGGAATTTCCAGAGACAGCGTGACACCTGACAAGTGCTGCAGAAATTCACAGCTCACATGAAGTGCCGGAAGCTGCAGTGAGGAGCAGAGAGATCTAGCAAGGCACCGGAGCCTATGGCAAGTCCTCCATAAGGACGGGAAGCGACTAAGCCAGTTTACAGGCTCATAAACCTACCGACGCAGCCCGGGCTGAGCCCAGAAGGAGGAGGGTTCATTGGTAGGGAACCGGCAGGCAAGGGAGAAGCTCTGTCTCTTGTTGGACCAGTCACCCTGAGTTTTCTTTTCTCAACTGATTTGTTATCACAGACGTTTTGATGAGACTTGTCTTTTCAGTTTTAGAAATGCCTGGATTGTTTTTGGCAGCTTGTTGTATGACAAATTCACTGGCGTAATTCAGCTCTAGCTCAGGCCAGCTTGGAGTCCTAGGAGAGTGTCAGCAGCAGTTAAGTAGGAACAGTGGACTTCAATATTGGATGACATGGACAGCAAAGGCTGTAATTGCTGTGGACTATCCCTATGGAAAGAGGAAGAAGAAATTTTAAGAATGGCTGTGTGGAATCAGGTTAATACCCTGTCTTCATGCTATCCTATTTGTATACTAATTTTCTTCCTTATTGTTTGCTGGGAAAGAGTAGAAGAAGAAGGTGGCACACAGACACTTTCTTAGTGATCTGTAAGTCAAGAACAACTAGGATGGACGATAATTTTATTTCATGCTTAAGGGAACTGGATGGACGTTTTACCCCCGTAGGTTTGTCCAGATACTTTTTAAATACTTGGAAGTTTGGAGTATGTGAAAGGCGTAAGCTTTTATCAGTGCCCAGGTTAGAAACTCTGTGTCTGTATGCATTGAATACACAAGGGGCACTTGGTATTATTATGGTATTGATACAGTTGCCAGACATCAGTATCGGGCTGTTTGTTTCAACACGTGGATTCAAATTGACTGCTTAAGGGGTTTTGAGTATATTTTGGTGATTTCTCAGGAGCCAACTACCTGGTTAGTGGACATCTATTCAGTGTTTTAGCATACCAGTTGAAATAATTGGTTAATAGATGATCCTAGCTTTATGTTCTTTAGACTTCACTTTAAAAAATGCTGTATTTTTTTTTTTTTAATCCTAAACCATATTCCTGTTAAATCATTGATGTGGCACAGGGAAAGAGGCTCAGAAATCTCACTAGTTACATGTGTAGTTGAATGCTGTGTTACTTCCAGAAAAATGAGAGACTGATGTAGGAGGGCCTTTTAAGGAACTTCTCAAAAGGAAATTGAGCACAATCATGTAAATGAATGTCATTCCACTGGACAGGAAAATTAGTGAATAACGGAATTGTGAGAGGAAAGAGGTATTGTAGTAGCTGTTCAGCTTTTAATTAAAAACCAAAGCAGTGATATATTTTTTCCAGTTCTCTGCACCATAAAAAAAATGAACAGTTGTACTTAATTTTGTGAAATATACATCATGTCTTTGTAGGAGAATGCTGTGGGAGGCATGCAACATCTTACAGGACTGGCTCATGAACTTTGTGGTTGTGTTTTTTTGAAATAAATGGTTACTAGAAATCATTTTGATATCTATCAGTCTCTCATGTTATGTGTAAATATGTTTGAATTATGTCTCTCTGAATTCAGAGTATTTGCATATATAAACTTGAGAAGGTACTGTGGAAAGATGGAGTATATGTGTTCCAGGAAAAAGGACAAAACGTATGTTTTCTGGTTTGTACAGCAAGACTTTTTCAAAAATGAGGGAGGAGGCAAATGGGCTTGTGGCGTAGTGTAGGAAGTTGTTTGATATGTGAGCAAGGATATCTGTAGGTCTTAGATAGCAAATACCTTACAAAAAAGGAAGGTTTGAATAGAATTTGTAGCAAATGTCAAGGTTAGACACTGTGCTGCTTCCAAGTATCCCGAAAGAAGGCAAAAAAATATTTTGGAAATGCATGTTACTGACACAGCTTTCACAGTTGTAGTAGCAGCCTTTGGGAGAGAGGGGGTTGGATAACAGGCAGTATGTGAAAGGAGCTAACTGAAAATCCCTTGGTCTTAGAAATCTTACTCAGAATGGTTGTACTGAGAGAGACAACTTCATGTATGATACAGGAGGAATGCCTTCAGAAGCTTACCATGCAGAACTTTTTTTATGCTGTAATGCCAGCTTTTCCGGTAAAATACAAGCCACTGCCCGTTTCTACTGTTACCACTTACGTGAGCTGAGTTTTCACAGTGGCGGTTCTGACATCTGCCTGTCTTCTTATGTGATCACAAAGTTGATGTTCGTGCAATAAATCTGTTGTTCATGGTTTGGTTTATGTTTTCATCCACAAAGTGTATGCTGCTTCAGTGTGGTTATTTGTGGTAGTGGTATGGATTTGATACACAAGGGCGTCCTTGGGATTCTGGTCTGTTTACAGGTCTGGTTATAGAAGATGACGTGGCCAGTAATTGGTAAAGCTGTGATAATTTAGTTCTGTAGGTCAGCAAAGGAAAAGTACGTTTCAAGTAAGGATAACTTTGTAGTGATTATCAACGTGTATATGTTTAATCACTTAAGGTTTTGTTAATAGTCACATTGTTAGTTAATAAGAAAAAATAATTTCTAGGGCTTCAGTGCATTAGAAGTCTAATTCAAGTTATACTTAGCTAGAGGGAGAGGCTCCCATCAGCTTCCCCCACACCCCAGCTACCTGTCAGGGGAGCTTAAGAATTAACCAGGGTTTTTTAATGATTTCAGAAGACATCCAGGGCATTTCTCACTTAGGGAAACTGATAACCTGCAGAGCCTTTGATTTGAGCTGGCAAGAGGTTTTCACGTCTCGTTCCACCTTACTGTGATAAATCAGAGTCTTTTCTTTGTTCACCAAACAGTCTTGCTTAGGGTTAGTACTCTGTCAGGAGTTCTGTAGGAAGTGATGAAGAACTTGTGCTGTAGTCTTGGTAATAAGGGGCTTGGCCATGGGGGTGTGCATGCTCTTGAGTTTTAAGAGCTACAGTTAGTCTTTCATTATAGATAATAATCGAGTGAGAGCAGGAAATCTTTCCTTTATTTAGCGTCCCATATTGGTATCATTAATGTCTTGGTATCAATTCTTGTAGTTTTTTCAGGTCTTTCTCTGCTGGACTAGCCTCTTCCCCACTGAGGGAAGTTTGAGTTAACTCAGTGAAGTAGGTAAAATAAGTGCAAAATCTACTGTGAGACTCTGACGTTTAGTTGACCAAAGACCTCACTGTGTTAAAATGCTGATTCCATATTTTGCTAGTCTCTACTAAGTATCTCATACCCTAGATTTTCCTGAGTGTGTATGTATCTTCATGTTTTTCCAGTTGGGCTACACTGCTCTTGCCTTTGACTGTGTGGTCATTACTGTCCCCTAACAGGAGGTCAGCGGCATTTTTGCAGTTAAATACTGGTTTTAGTATACTAGTAGTCCAGGCCTCTATGAAGAAATGTCTCCTTACTGTTGGGGCTATGCACATACATATAATCTCTTCATAATATATTTAAAAATGCTATCCCTGTTTTTCCTCTATATGACAAGAATGAATTATGGTTGTATACGTGACTGCTTTTAAAAAGTAAATATTTGCTCTCTCCACTTCAGATTTAGGTTGCTTCTATTCTGAAATGGAAAAATATGGAAATTAAATGTTTTTTTCTGAAGTAATTGTTTTCTAGAGAAGTGAATACAGCCAGAGAGGGCAGAACTCTGATCAGATGGAATTCCTGTGGAGACATTAGAGGGAGCTTGAGCTGGGTCAGGAATTGGTGCTCTCATTATCCCCTTGGAGCTGGGCTCATACGGGGCTTCACTGTGTCCAGTTCGAGGGGCTGTATCGCAGTCCTGTCACTGCCCTTCCCACCCTGCTCTGTAGAAGCACTCAGAAGTGATTGTACTTGGCATGGTTTGTAGAGCTGGATTTTGGGGATTAAAATTAACATCTGAATAAAGGACCTCTATCTCGTACTGGTTTGTAGTATTTTACTTTGCATATATATGCTTTATAGAATCCCAGAAGCTCAAGATATTTTTTCCCCCCCTTGGAAATTGTGCTTTTGATTATTATGTATGCACATAAAGATTGTCCAGACACAACTTTTTATAATGTTATATTAGTCTTCCTGGAAGTGAATACAGTATTGTGTCCTAATGAAATTCAGGAAATGGTAGCAAGACTAAAGTTTTGAAGCATGACCTGAATTTTATTAACAGCTTGGGGAGGAGTGGTGATATAATGTGCCTCTAGGCATGAAAAGGCAATGCACTTAAGTAATTAAGGCAATGCAAGCTTAAGCAATACGACAGAATGTCTAGCAACACTCTGAAGAAAAGCAAAATTGAAATGTCCAAATGAGTCCATCAGGCTTTTCCCCTTTGTAGTACTTGGTGGGGAAGTGAATGGTTACAGGCTTGAACCTGGGTTTGAAGCAGACACACCTGTAATATGCAAATAATAAGGAATGTCCTTTATCTCTTTTTTCTAAGGATGTATGCTTAATAATCATAAAGGTTAACAAAAGAAAGAATACCTAATAGGTTCTTCATTTGGAAAGGAGGGGTTGATTAAAATCCTAACCTGGCCAGAAGATGCTCATGGGCTGAAGTTATGATATTATATAAATGACTTAATCGAAGACTATGGAGTAGCAATGCCGGTTTTGAGTATATAATGGCTGCCCCTTTGTACACGCAGTACTACTTTTGGACCTTTTTACAACAGAATTGTGCTTAGAGATCATTTAGAAGCAGTATCTTCTCTTACTTAGAGTTTGCCAAGCATGACATCACCAGAACTCCGTCATAGTTGTGTTTAGCTGGAATAGTACGCTGTCCAAAGCCAGCAATAGCAGCCTGTTGTGGGGCACAAGATGCAAGGTCCTTGTAGCATTCCCATCAAGAAATTGTGGATTGCTGCAGGTATTTGTCTTGCATCATCAGTCAGCATCAGTTGTGATTTCTCTCACCTCTACAGAGAGAGGTCTTAACCAAGAAACGAAAGGAGAGAAAAATTTAAGATGCGCATGGACTGAAAAATGGTTTCAAATAGGAAAACGGGAGGAGACCAGTTACTGACTGAAAAATGAGCACTAGAATCAGGGTGACATTTCGGGAAGATAAATTTGCCAGAGAATAATGAACAGTAAGAACTCTTAACTAGAGTTTCTGTAAAGAAAATTTTCACCCATTTTAAAAGATCAAAACAAGTCTTAGTGGAAGGAAGGGGCTGTACCTAATCTTCTCTCCTGATTAACTTAGTGCATATTTTTATGCTTCTGTGACAGGCCAGACTGAATGCATTTACAATGATAAATGACCTCATCAATACCTCGGCCTCTTCATCCATCGCAGGGGTGACCATGTCCAAATTATGACAAAACCAAGTACTTTGTTTTGGTGGGAAACGTTAGGCAGGCGTTGGGACCCAGGGTAAGATAAAGTGCATTGCCTGTGCCAGACTGGGAATGTCGCACTTCATTCCAGTGTGAGTGGGTTTGCTTAAAACTGCAGAGAATATCTATGTGAAATGCAGCTGTGGCCTTGATAGGAGTGATACTTGCTGATCTCCTAGAGGCCGTTACTGTAACGGAGTTAAAGATGGGGAGGGAAGCATTTTTATCTAGTGTAAGTGGAATCTGAAAACAGCCTTCCAGATCCACATAAATACTACAAGATGCCTCTTATTTCACAGGAAATCATGGGAGGTGCTTACTTTAGTGGTAAGACCTTGAGGAAGAGTAGTGATATATGGCATCGAGTAAAACTGTCTTTTACTCTTTGCGTTGCTGAGTATCTGCATTCAGGGTGACCATATGGTCCTTGATTAAACATGTACAGTGTTGAAAGAATGTTATATGGAATGCTGTGTTTCTTGTAGGTGGCATCTAGAATTTACTTTGCTTGAAACTTGTCAGAGATGTTTAAATTTAATCCCATTAATAGCTTTGGTTCAGGGATAATTTTTTAGCTTCTTATCTAAAAGGGTTTTATCAATCTAATATATTTTTTCACTATGATTTAGGCTTATCCTTGCTTTATGTAATGTGATTTGCAAAATAAAGTTGGAGTATATTTAGCTTTCGGTCACTGATTAGAGATAAACAGGCTTTTGTAGTGGAATATGTTTAGCAAATAAATCTGTGAGAGCTTTTAAAAATTCAGATGAAAATTGAATGTAACCATCTTATAGACATATAAAAACCATAATACCTTTATCTGATGATGTGGTTGAGAAATCCATCTAAAATACTTAAAAAAAAAAAAGATAATTGTTTTACTTGTTCTTACTGAAGGAGTTTTTCCATTGTGTAACTACCTATACAGTATCTCTATTTTAGATTAAAATATGCAGTGAATCACAAAGTATTTCCATGTAGTCTATTTTAGTGATTGATAATTAAATGTAGGCTTGTAGTTTGGCAGTCTTGTTTTTTGTATTGCCTCCGTCACCTTTTTCTGGATACAGTCTACTTATTTACATTTAAAACATACCTAAAGATTGAAATTTCAATTGATGTGGTGTATATAAACTTCGCTACCATCTTACCTCGTATAAATCAATGCTGCAATGTTTTTTAGTTTAAAGAATAGATTGTCTACATAGTCATGTCAACTGTTATTCACCACATGTGACTAATGCCAATTAGGATTTTCCTTAAAGAGAATGTCTCTGTGGCCTGGGCAATTTGAGATAATGCCAAGGAAGTTGATGTGCATGCTAAAATCTTGCAGCTCCAGCACTCCGTGGCTTGTGCTGTGCAACTTCTGGTTTTGCACATTTGTTTTTTCTTTACTTTCCTGGATTACTCCTGAGAAACAGGATGAAATATCCAGGGTGAAGCTGAGCGATGGTTCTGAAGTCTTACTATGTCTTGCATCAACCAAGCTGATTTGCTTGAAAGTGGGTGTAAATTTCCCTATGTGATGCTGTTGCAATATTGGTATAACCCGCAGATTTCTAGTGAAGCTCATCATCCTCATTGCTTGCATTGCTTCCATCTGCAAGGGCGGTCACGGTTTGTGTCACACCGTTGGTTGGATGCTCCATGCCTGTGATTAAGGACAAAGTGGATACAGCCAATGGTGGATGATAATATTGTGTCCAACGCCCAGAGTGTAGACAAGAGTGGAGTAACTGTGAAGATCTATAAAAGCTATGATCACTGTAGAGAAATACAGTTATAATTTCCAGAGTAAAGTCTTATTTACCAGATACTTGAAAATTTTTCACCCATTTTCTTAAGCTTGATTTTCTTCATGATTCCACTTAGCTACCTGGCTTGCTTCCCTGCCCACCCACCTATCATTTTTCTGTTACCTTTTTTCAAAACTGTGGAGTTCTGCACATAGAAAGACTTCTGGAGGTAGCATGCAGGGGACAAAGGCTTTGATTTCCATGCTGTCCACTCTACCTTGATCCACAGGAGAAGTTCTGAGCTGTGGGAGGAGGGCCCCATGTGCTCCAAATGGTTCTAATTTCAAGTGAGATAAAAGATCAGGGAAGTCCAGGCTGGGGCTGAAGGGCTGTACAAGGGTCTGCTTACACCATTAGAGGGTGGCAAAAGTGATATAATCAACAGTGCTTCCACGTGTAGGTCTGTGAAATAGTAGTAAACAGGAAACTTTTCAAAAAAATCTAAGGGGATACAGCATTACAGCCCAGCAGAGATGTAAGTTGTGGGAACTTAATGTGTGAGACAGTCTGAAAGCCCAAGTGAAGATGTTTTGTGAGGAGGACGTGGCAGCAGCATTCACTATGTGATCGCAGAATAGCTAAGGGAGGGAATCATTCCGCAGTCTGAATCGTGTAAGTTCCGATTTTTAGGCAGAGATAGTGGTTCAAATTACAGCTTTTCCTGGGAGCTGGATGAGGTTTTTGACTTAAGACAGATTTGCTAATGTTACTCTTTCATGTTGGCAACTGCCAGTGTCGCAGCCTGTCCGTCCTGATTTGATAATATTTGTTTGAAGGCTTGATTAGAAGTGATGGGCTGCGGAGTATCTGGAGGGTCAGCGTATGTTCCGGCAGTGTCATTGTATCTGATGGAGGAATCCTGCGGGCTGAAACCTCTTTCTTAGTCTTTCTTTACATGATGCTCTGTATGTTTCAGTTGTAATCACTGTAACTTTTTTTTTTAATTAATCAAGTGAATGCTGGATACATATTCATATGCAGATGGCAGGGGCTAATCTCTGAACTCTGCCAATCCTTAGCAGTTGGTTGAGCGTCAACGTACAAAATTCTCTAGCTTTAATAATGAAGGCATTTTTGATGAATGATCCCGAATGTTACTGAATCAGCAGATGTTGACATCACTTTTATTCATGAGTTTTGATAACAGCAGCAATTAAAGTAGCTATATCTAATGTATCGCAAGATATAAATTTTATCTTTTGAAAAATTTCTGTACTGAGGGTATTTTCCCATATGGAATAATGTCACTGTCAGTTGCTCCAAAGGTGACTGACTGACTGTATATCAGTATGTGGCTGCTATCTATGTTATGTTAAGAGAGACATTTCAGTTGGGATTGAGTATCATATGATCTGGACCTCTTAATCTTAAGCCGAGGATTGAAGAGTTAAACTAAATTGTATTTTAATGTTCAATGCATTTGCTCACTACTTTTCCTCTGGATACGGAGCACATGTATTTTATTATTGAGAAGTAATATGGCCATTTAGAAAATTACTCAGGCTACAATATTTTTGTTGGCAATTTTATTTTCCAGGCATGACAGTTCTGTTTTCTTTCTACACTCATTTGTGGAAAGATTAAATCATCATAAACCATGTTTTCAAGGGCTGTGATGGTCAAGTTATTCTGTTTTATGCAGCTCTGGCCTGCATGGATTTAGTCAAGCTGTCATCTGTAACCTGGCCTTAGTTAAATGATTTTTTTATAAATCACAAGCGTCATCAAACTTTTATCACTGGATAAAAACATTTCTTTTCTTTAAAACTGGCCCCAAATGAGTAACTTGTCAGAGTGTTTAATCAAAATTGCCATCCCAGCAGGAGGAAAAAAGCAGGGTATGTGATTCCTTAAATCAGCTTGAGAAAAGCAAATTCCACACTTACAGAGAAAAGTTTGAATTCTAGTTTTGGTTGTGTTTTTATGGAACTGCCAGATGCAGGGAACCTGCACTGAAAAATCAGTGTATCTGGTTGCTTAAATGTAGTGATGTGACTGTTCCTCTGGGGCTCAGGAGTGGTGTCAGTCAGTGCTCTGCATTTTCACAGGTTCTAAGTGATGAACCACTGTGAGTCTGAGAGCAAAGTTTAGTGCTTGCTGAAAAGTTAAGGCTTAATCTATATGACACCTTGGTGCCTCAAACTTGAAATATGTTTTTAGGTCTGAGGAGGCCTGTGAGGTTGAACATAGGATTGCCTCTGATGTGCAGATATTTTGAAGTCCCATTAAAAAGAGACGTTAGGACATGTGATGAGGTTTATGTGTTGGCTAGTTCAAAATAATCTTAATTTGTGTATTGCAATTTGGACTTCAGTAAAGCCTGACAAACATAGCTCTTTCAGGCGTGAATAATTAGTGTGATAGGTAGTTGAACCTAACCACAGCTTTACATTTCCACTTGCATGTCAGTTTAGCAAACTGGAAAACTTTTCTGGCATTCCTCACTCAAGTCTCAGCTTTGTTACTTAACGTCTAAAACACAAGATTGTCTTCCTGAAATGTAAAAGGAATATCTCCCAAGAGTTTGTGGGGTGGGGGAATCAATTTAGTATAGTTATCTACTATAGATTCCCCCCCCCCGGCTCGCCCTTCCAGCAATTAAATTGAACTTGTTTGTGTCTCTTCTCCACCTTCC
>Ga0065711_1010636_pt1 | contig 12786 bp, 22 predicted proteins | sample Hoacrofraction12_FD_59098 | JGI IMG/M metagenome (GOLD analysis project Ga0065711, IMG submission 59098) | Hoatzin crop microbial communities from Cojedes, Venezuela - Epithelial fraction 12 v2 (version 2) | ecosystem: Host-associated > Birds > Digestive system > Esophagus > Crop | place...
CTTCTCTGGAGATATTCCAGCCCCGCCTGGCCGTGGTGCTGTGCAGCCTGCTCTGGGTGACCCTGCTTGGGCAGGGGGTTGGGCTGGGTGACCCCAGAGGTCCCTGCCAACCCCTGCCATGCTGGAATTCTGTGATTCTGTGTGAGTCAGCCCCGCACGCCGGCTGACGCCAGGAGATGCCCTCGGCAGCCCCGGGCTTTACCTCCGGCTCGCCCGTGTTGCAGTTGGTCTGGATGAGGATGGTCCCGATGCGGACGTCCTTGCACACTGCGCGCAGCGCCGGCTCCATGGTCTCGCCGGCTCGCAGGATGGACACCCCGGTGATCTGTGGCACACAGCGAGGGTGCAGGGGGAGGCACCACCCCACCCCAGTTCGGCAGCAGGGGACTCTGACAGGCAACCCCAGAGCACATCCCTCCCAAGAGGGTCCTCCGCTCCCCGCCCAGGCTGTCTCCCTCAGTGGGAGGGCAGCAGCGGCACAGTGACAATGCTGATGGCACCCTTGGCCACCGACTTGTCCCGATGATAGAGGGTATGGTATCCAGGACAGCAGGCACCAAACCCAGGCCTGGTGGAAGCCCTGAGAAGCCAGGGTTGTCCTTCCCCCGCATCCACAGGGCTTTCAGTGTAGCCCCACGAGGCGAAGTTGAACACTAAGTACCTCTTGCTGCCACTTACTTGCTTCCCGCTGTACGTCCTCCCTTCGTAGTCCTGTCCCTGGGGGGTCTGGACTGTGCAACTCTGCAAGAACCAGGCGAGAAGGATTACCAGGGGTCCTGGCGTGGCTCTCGGAGGAGCCCTGGTGCCGGGGAGCCAGCCGGCTGGTCTGGTCCCTCGGAAACCAGGGCTGGACAAGGGTTGTCACCCGCGGCCACACCACTGCTCCATGGCCTAGAGGAGCCCCGTTCCTTTTCAACCTAGGAGGAAAGGGCTGACAGATGGGGAAGGCTGGAGGAGCAGCGCCGGGACTGTCCCAGCTCCCTGGTAGTTATGGGTGAGGAACTGGAGAGGAGACACAGCCCAGCAACACCCCTGAACCCACCTGGAATGGGAGCAAGGAGAGCGCGTGCTCAATCAGCAACCGCATCAGCCTCTTGGAGTAGAAAATGAACTCGTCCCTGCTGGTCTCCTTGTTTCTAGAGGGGAGGGAAAGGCAATGGAAGCTGCGAATACCAAACACGCCCTGGGAGAGGCTGACAGAGGTCAGAGGCTGCGTGGAGGAGGCAGCCCCTGCCCCTCGTGTTTGCACGGGGCCCACCGGCCGAGCCTGGAATCGCGGTGGCAGTTTTAAAGTAAAAGGCCAAAAAATTGTCAGCAAGACCATGGAGCACTCACACCACAGCTCCTCTACCCAGGGCCCACCACCATCTGTCCTGTCCCGTGTCCCCAAGCTGTGATGACAGGACACGAGTGGGATTCGGGAGCCCGAGGCGAGCTGAGCCCTTCTCGGCGGGCAGCCAAGCCCCGTCCCCCCCAGGAGGCCATGGCTTTCAGGCGGGGGCTTTACCTGATGATGGTGTGCATGCCCCTCACTTGAGGGGTGCTCTTCAGCACGCTGAGGGTCTGAGGAAGGGGGTGGCACTGGTGGGCAGAGGCCAGCGCTGCCCTGAAAACCAAACACAGGGTCAGAAGGTCTCCAGGTGAGGCTGGTGCACAGCACACGGCCGGAGCCATCCTCCCAGATGTCACCTCACACTGCAAACGCACGGCAGGGCCGTCCAGCCGAGCCGAACGAGCGGCCAGCCCTGCCGCCATGGCACAGGGACCTGCCCCCACGGAGTGGCCAGTGGAGCCAGCGGGGCCTGGCAGCCCGAGGACCTGCCCTTCCTGCTGGAACCCAGGGCTGGCCCATCTGGCTTTCCACCAGCTGGGAAGACAGCGGACAAGAAAATCAAAACCTTCTGCTCGGAAGTCTTATCTGGTGGTGGATCCTGAACTCACGGGGTGAGGAGGAGCGGTTGGGGTTGTTTCTGCCCTACAAGTGCCAGATGTCACGGGACAGGCAGCCAGGCCGGCGGCGCTGGCACAGGGCTCAGTGCGGAGCCAGGCTGCAACGGCACCATCTCAGCGAGCGCCCGGCCCGTCGGAGGACAGTCAGCCCCACACCAAATCGGGAATGGCTTCAAGACACCGCGGCTGGATAGGACTGGCTTTGTGTGACTCATCTCCACATAACGAACAGGGCTGGGAGCTATTCCTGGATCAAGGGAACACCACTCACGGGGAACCGCACAATGGATCCCCATTAGTCACCTCCCTCTTGGAGAGCGGCAGTAATGAGATGAAGGTCACATCTCTTTGGCTTCCACAAGGCTGGGCAGGATGGACAAACGACTTTGTCTGGGAGGAGGGCTGGGGTCCGAAAGCCACACGTCAGATCACACACGTGCCAGCGGCTGCGTCCCGGTCAGAGAGATGTTGGGGAGGAGGAGCAGCGAGCAAACAAACGAAAGCACCAGGCGATTAAGATTTCAAACCAAGCAGAAACCTGGATTAATTGCGCACACACAGAGAGGCACACAAGCAGCGAAGATGACTGGGTAGGAACAGAGGAGGGCACGGCCAGATGACTTGAGGCCTCCATCCACATAGCCATCTCCTGGTCTTGGCCGACCAACACCAAATGAGACATTCCCAAGGCCTGTGGGTACTTCAGGGCTCCTCCTTGCTTTTGCCAGCTCCAGTCCCGCGCAGCAGCAAAGAGCCCCCCGCGCAGGGAACGCTCCCGAGAGCCAAGACAGCTCGTGGCTGCGCAGAGCGCGTGGGACGGGGTTGGGCTCCCACCGCAGAGCCCAGCTGGGCTGGGGCCAAGCCCCGCTGCCCGCAGACCCCACCGCCTCTTTGGGACAAGCAGCCCTCAAGGCCCCGGACCCGCCGCCAGCGAAGCGAGCTCACGCTGTTAGTCACCACGACTCGGGTTAGCTGCCTTCGGAGATGCTCCCACGCCGGGACGGTGCTGCTGGCAGCGCCCAGTTCTGCCCCTGCGGCCCCCCCTCCTTCCTCCTGCCAGACCCGGACAGATTCTGGGGGCACAGTCACCAGCCAGCCCTGCCTAAACCCCTCCTGGCCCCAGGGGTGCGGAGCCACGCGGCTGGTGAGGACCTGAGCCCTGCCTTTGGCAGCCGCTCGTGCCTCTCAGGGGCTGCCCACTTGCCTGCTTCTGGGGTGGACAGAGATCAGACCCCCCTGCCACAGAGCCACGCACCACTCGCGGCCCCAGCCGGGTTCACCAAGGTGACAAACCGCTGTCCTCCAAACCAGAGGAGCTGTCGGGGTCACAGCCCACAGGGCTGACCCCCACCCACCACAGCCCACCCAGGGGCACAGGCCTGAGCTTGCCACGGGCACCTCTCTCCTCCATCATGACCAGGGCCATCTTCATGGCATCCCACCACACCAGCAGCCCCTCTCCCCTCCATCATGACCAGGGCCATCTTCATGGAACCCACCACATCAGCAGCCCCTCTCCCCTCCATCATGACCAGGGCCATCTTCATGGANCCCACCACATCAGCAGCCCCTCTCCCCTCCATCATGGCCAGGGCCATCTTCATGGCATCCCACCACATCAGCAGCCCCTCTCCCCTCCATCATGGCCATGTTCATGGCACCCCGCCACGCCGGCAGCCCCTCTCCTGCCCAGGTCTCCGCGGTGCTGCAGGGGAGGTGCGGCGTGACCCGGCTCTGCCGCAGATGCCAGCGAGCGCTTCTACCCCCAGCACAGCCCCGCGTGCCTGGGAACACCTCCCCTGCACCCCAAGCTGTCGCTGGCCCCGGGGGAAAGGCTGTCAGCGGTTTGTCACCGAGCTTTCCGCGCCTTCGTGCGACACCCGCGCAGGGGCTGGTGCTCAGTGCAAGAACAGAGACGCAGCCCAGCTCGGGCCCCTGTCCCCAATGGCCCAGGGAAGCTGCTCAGTGCTCTGGGGGTCCCAGGGTGGGACAATGGCAGGTCTCATTTTCAGAGTTGGGATAAAGATGCTCTCTCAGGTCCCCCCAGCCCGGTTTGCCCTGCACAGCCCAGCGAAGCGGGACCCCGTGAGCTGTCTGCCCGGGTTAGTAAGGCGGCTCACACGGCACAGCCCTCGCCCCCGGTCCCCGGCGTTAGTGTCACAACCAAAACACTGCCGTTAGCGTTCGTCTCCTCACATATCCCAGCGCAGCTTCCTCTGGTCACCAGGTGGGAGGGATGTTCAGGGGAGACAAGACAGGAGACACGAGAGTGTGAGGGGAGAGGGACAAACACGACATGAAACAAAGGAAAAAGCATCGTCATTAGTCAAAGGGGGGGAAAAAAAGCCCTAACTGAGCTACGGCTCTTGGACCTGCCCGGTGCCTGGGCCATCACCAAACAGACCCCAGTGCTCCTCCCTCGGTGTCCCCATGTCACGGCTGCTTTCCAACACACCAGCTCCACGGGGGGAAAACTCCATCCGCTCTCACCGCTCCGGAGTCATGGCAGGGACACTGTCCCATCTCTGTCCCAAGTGGCACCACCACACTGCAATGCCAGCTGCAGCTCTCCGAGCCCGGAGCAAGCACGGGAGCTAAAGGCCAAGCTTGCAAAACCCTCATTCAACCCACACCGCAGCCACACAAACCGCCTGTGGGCTTCCAGGGGTGCCCATCTCCTGGCACGCCGGAGAGACGATCTGCTTGATCCTCGGAGAGCCTGGAACGCCGAGAGCGCTGGGAAAACGGGGAGAAACCCGGCTCTGAACTGAACACCACCGACCTTGCTTCCCTCGGGCTGACCCGAACCTGCCCTGGGATCGCCGTCCCTTGGCGAGAGAAGAGCTCAGCCCTGCTACGGCCGTGGTGCCCGCGGCGAAAGCCCCTGCCCAGCCCTGCCGGGAGGGACGGAGGGCGCGGGTCGCTGCCGCAGTGACCCTCCGGCAGCCTGCCCGCGAGAGCAATGCTTCCCGTCCCTCCCCCTGCCCGGCAGCACCGCGGCGGAAAATTCAGCCGGGCAGCCATGAGCACGTCAAGAAAACGTTTCACTTTGGAAACTTCTTTTTTCCCCCCACAACAAAAGCTTTAAAGGAAATAAAAAAAAAAAAAAGGAGGAGAAGAAGAAAGCAAGAGAGAAAGGGGTGACCATCTCTCCGGAAGGCTCCAGGGAACATCCTCAGCTCTTTGTTGGGCATGCTATCAAGCAGGAAGCAGACAGGAGACATCCAGCTACAAAGGAGCTAATGCAGTCAAGGCATTTCAAACACGTACAGCAGCTGGCTTTCATGGCTGACATTTCCAACAAGGGCTATTAAACCGCGCCACGGGTTGGTATTTAAAGACACAATTGGCAAAGGGCATGCCAAGCTGATCGAGACCTTGGGGGTGGGGAATATTGATCGGCGAGGGGAACCAGCTGAAAAGAGCACTGGCTCCCAGAGTTGGGCCGGGTGCCGAAACAGCGCGGCAGAAGGGATGGAAACCAGGCTCGGCCGAGAGCGCTGGGGCTCGGTGGGCTCGGGCTCGCCGGTCCGGCTCCTGCTGCTGGGCCTGAGCAGAAACACTCACCTGGGCACGGACGGCAAGGGAGTGCCTGTACACACCCACATCTCCAGCACGTCCACGGGAAACGTGTGGGAAGCTGGGCAAGAAACCCCCCAGCTGCAAGGACGCTAAGGTCTGACCTGCGCCCCGAGGGAATACGGAGGAAGGCCATGATGCTCCTCAGCAGCCAGCAGCTACAGGAGGAAAACAAGGCTTGCAGGTCCAGGGAATGGCACGGCCTTTCTTCAGCTCCTCTGAATTCACCCCTTTGACCAGCTGTGGGTCGGGGGGAGGCACCGCCTGCCCCTCCCGGCCACCCTCTGCGTCAGGAGACGCAGCCCGGGGCCAGCCCGGAGCACGAGGACCGGTGCAGCGCCTCGGACTGCGGCCAGATCTAAGCACCCAGGTTTTATTCTACCTGGGTAGAATAAAAGAGGCCTCGCCGCGTCCCCGCAGCCGCCAAAAGGCAGCGGTATCAGAACAGCCGTGACATTTAGATGAAGCCATTCAAGACGGGCGGATGGGGAATTGTTTCGGATGAAAAGCCCCAGATTTGCCAAGCACATCTCACTTGACACGCTTCTCTCCATCCACCTCGCTCCTCTCGCCAGCGCGGAGCCACGAAGGAGCTGATGGGAACCCGCAGCAGCAGTAAAAGTCCTGTGACTTCAGGAGTGTAAATGGATTTTTTTTTTTTTTTGGAAATTTTTCCCAGACTTTCTGGCAAAGGCATAAGTGGAATCCCCAAGCCTTAAACAGAACCAAAAACGTCTGTGGCTGTGACTATCCCAGAGCTGTTTCTGGAGGTCAGAGCTACCTTCCCCAACTTGCTACTTTCTTGACATGTGATTAAATACTTGATTTTTAAGGTGCACAAAATGATCACCGGTACTGAGTGCCACTGATTAAAGAGGAGAATCCCTGGAGACAGGAAATCTTGTGTGTGTGCATACACACGCAGACGTATGGGCATACACACCTCTACACACACACACCAGTCGACTCTGTAACGCTATTCCTGCCATTTTTTAAAGCCTTCTCTCCACGCTAAGGAGCACCCTCCCAGCGGGACCTCCAGGCACGCAGGGACGCTGACGCTGTCTGCATGGAAATGGCACACCCTGTGCTGTCAAACCAGCAAACAGAAATAAAACAAACCACCCAGCTGCCTCGTCTAGGAAATGAATGGCTTAAGCAGAAACAAGTAAAGCAGAGTCTTCTTCCTCTTCATCTTAGGTATTTTAAAAGCTTCTTTGTATGCCAAACGTAAATTTTAGGGTTATTTGAGTTGTGTCTCCGTGCAATGATGGAGATCTAAATGGAAACCCATCTGCAGTAACACTTCCCCTCTGCTTCCTACAAAAACACCTGGAAACTTCGCTGTCTGCTTGATGGAAGCAAGAAGGCTGAAGCCCCGTCTGGACCCACACGTGAAGAGGTGAAGCAAACGGACGTACACTGTACAGCACCCACCTGCAGACACCGAGAAATTCGTGGACTGCTGGACTGGGGCACCAGTATTTCCTCGGTCCCCAGGCTGCGCAGTCCTTGGATGCCGCAGGGATGCGGCGCGTCTCGCCGCGCCGGAGCTGCCGCGCTGCTCCCGGGTGCCGCCGGGCTGCGAGCCCCCGCAGCGGCGAGGGAGCCAGGGCTCCCACCACCCTTCAGCCGGTTAATTTAATAATTGATGTTTAATGATGTTTAATCATCAGGGATGGAGAGCAGCTCTGTTCGTCTTAGAGGATGGCGGGGATTAAAAGAGAATCCCAGGACGCAAAGCCTCCCCTCTTGCAGAGACCGGGGGTCCACGCTCAAGCTGGACAAGCACATCCCTGGGGAACAGCCCTGTCCCTGCTGGTCCCCAAGCCAAGGACAAGGTGGCCTTTTGCCAGCTGGGAGCATGACGAGGCCGCGCGGACGCGCGCTGTCGGCCTCGGCTGCAGGTCAGGGTTAGGCCAAGCAGTGCCTGGCATTGGAAATGCCTCGGGCTGCACAGACAGGACAGAGTTAGGGGCTCTTACCTGACACTGAGTTCACGCTGCGGCAGCAACACAAAGACACAATGCAACCGGTATTAAGCATTGTCAACACCAGGGTCGTTTCAAGACAAAAGAAAAGGAAAAATAGGAATATTTTCCTGCATTCACATGTAGCCTTTTCCCCTTCTTCCCCTCCCCAGGTAAATGAAAGCCCCCCCCAAGCCAACCCCTCGCCTGGCTGGCAGCACGCCCTGGGGAGGAGCTGCCATGTTCGATCGCCGCAGCATCCAGCCACGAGCTTTCCTGGCCAGGACCCAGAGAGAAACAGCCATTCCCCTGCTCCCAGCCTGTGCCCTCAGCCACGTTGCCCTTGAGGACAACGATGACGCCAGGGCTCTGGTCCTCGTTCCTGCGAGCGAGGGTTTCGGCACCAACTCCCCGACCTGGCAGAGCTTGGTGCTGTGAAGCCGGGCGGTCGGAAGGCCCCGACTGCCGCCCGCAGCCCTGCGGAGAGCGGGGTGCTCCGGGAGGGGGAACTTCCCACCCCGCCTTCGCATCAGAGCGCTCGCTCCCCAGCCTGCCAGCTCGCATCCAGGGCTCCTGGCAGCTCAGCAAGGCCTGTGGGAATCCAGCCCTTGACTTCTATGGGCCTCCCTCTCCAGGTCACGCTCCCCCTGCCTCCCAGGACCCCGCTCTGAGCATCTCCACGACTTCAACACCAAAGCTACAAACGTGGGGCGGGAGGGGGCTGTGCTGCTCAGGGAAGAGCAACACCCAACTGCGCCCTTTGATGGAAGGGTCCCCGGCTCGCACCGCTCGTCGGGACTGGCCCAGGACACACAGAAGACGACTCGTTAGACCCGGTGACGGGGAAGTGGTGGAGCATTTGCCTGGATCGGGGTTCAGACTGGGTGTCAAAACATGACGGGACTTTGGTTTTGGAAACCCATGGGCTGCACCCAACGCAGAAGTGGAAAAGTAGGCTCCTGAAACACTGCGCAGCAGCGGCTGGAGGAGGGTGGAGAGGAGAAGCCGGAGAGCTGAGGTGTTGCAGGGTCTGGGGCGATGCTGGCCCTGGCAGGGCTGCGGGCAGGGAGGGTACATCGCCCCGATCCCCAGATCGGGTTTGTCCCCAGATGATTTGCTCTCCCAGGGAGGGAAGGGAGCTCGCAGAGGAGCCTCGCGCTAACCAGAGCATGGGGATAAACGGAGGGAGCAGGGCTGGGAGGAGCTGGTGGGCACAGCCCCGCGGCTCCCACGCCTGGAAGCCAGGCCGTTCCCACCTCGGCACCCACAGCACTGCTTCCCGCAACGCCACGGCTGCACAGGCACGGCTGACCCCGGCATCAGCCCCGGGGGAGCGGGCAGCTCTTACCTCTTCCAGCTGGCTGTGGACGTGCTGAACGATCAGGTCGATAGCCACCGTGTTTCCGCTCCCTGGAGTGAGCAAAAAGCAAGAGAGACAGCCTGGTCAGGTCCACCACGCTAGGAGCGCCTGGAACACGTCTCTTCCTCAAGCTGGCTGCTGTGTTCAAAAATACACCGTACCCCAAACACCCTTTCCCCAGCAAAGCATCACCCAGCAGGAGACGTCCCTGCTATTATTAAATTCCTACTTAGTAATCTATTATTGAATATCTAGAAGTCACCTCTGGCTTTTAAATCGCTAAGCTAGGAGGGGGGTTGGACTCAATGATCTCCAGAGGTCCCTTCCAACCCCTGCCATTCTGTGATTCTGTGTGATTCTGTGATTTGGCTAAGGGGAAAGCGCAGACTTGCCCCTAGGAACCTGTTTTCGGCCACTGCTTGGGGACGCTCAACGGGAGGGACCTTCGCTTCGGCGTGGGACAGCCACGCCGCCGTCCTCGCCAGCCGGAGCGTGGTGGGATGGGCAGAGGGACGGGGTCTCGCAGGTCCCACTCAGGACTGAGCCTCGGGGTGGCCCTGGGCAGGTACCTCGGGGCACGACGATGTCAGCCAGCCGCATGGTGGGCTGGATGTACTGGTCGAAGGCGGGCTTGACGAACTTATTGTACTGCTTGATGACACCCTCGATGTCACGGCCACGCTCGCTGATGTCCCTGCGTAGGCGACGCACCAAGCGGATGTCCGAGTCCGTGTCCACAAATATCTTCAGATCAAGGAGCTGGAACGAGAGGGGAGGCAACGAACCCCACCAGGTCAAGCGCGTATCTCAAACCGACCTTCTCCACCAGCCACAGCACCAGTTTCAGAGCTTCGGCCTGGAGGAAGCTTTGCAGCCCCGGAACTTGAACCTGGTTGGCAGTGCAGATGCTGCAGCGAGTCCCTTGCTGTCGCCTGCCCCTTACTCTCATGCCCCAAGACCATCCTGCTCCAAACCCTGCCTCCGAGCAGCCCCAACACTTTGGCTGGATGTTACTGAAGAGCGAGGAGGAGACATGAGGAGTTAATGCCCATGACACAAACCAAGAGGCTTCTCTGCCAAGCACAGCAGGTCGTGACGCTGCCCTCAATCGCGAGAGACAGAGCAAGGGTGCTCGGAGGGACCACCCGAGGATTCACCCAGCTGTCCACTGGAGGTCATCGTCACTCCAGCAAAGTGCAGCCCGAACGCTCGCTTGGCAGGGAGGGAAGCTTCCCAGACTGAGCTTGGCTAAGTTTGTGGGTGGCTCGCTCTCTCCTACAGCGTTTCTCACAGAACTCCCAGGAAAGCCTGAAGCGCCGGGTGAGGTCACCCTAGGAGCACCAGGCTTTGCGCAGCCCAAATACCGCAGCGTTTGCCCCTGGCTGTGCCAGCCCCGCCATGCAGCGTGAAGGTGGGCTGTTTCCAGTCAGATTTACGTGCCACCACTGCCAGGGACCAGGTCACCACTCGGCTTCCAGCTCCTGGGAACGAATGGCTGAGACCAAGGTCTCTGCCGAAACGCTTGCCCTCTGCTGTGGGCTCTTCCCCCGCGAGGGTCGAGGCCTCTTTCTCCCGCACAGCAAAGTGCCACCGCAGCCAGCGTGACCTGGAAGGGACCTCACCTCCCTGCTGTGGACCCCGAGAAGAAAGCATGCTCCCACCACGTCCCACCAGCTGGCTGCGGGGTGGAGGGCTGGCTGTAGGGGTGACGCTGATGTCCCTGAGGACGGGGACCCATCCGGCGGCACACAGGAGCCCCAGGACACCCGTGACTCGCCTTGTGCTGCGACAGAACCCTGCAGAGGAGGGGGCCGCAGCACTTGCGCCTGTCAGGCATCCCCAGAACCTCTTTGGAACCCTTCCTCACCTTCAGGAGCTCCTTGTCCGCAAACGCCATGATGCCTTCGAAGATGATCACGTTGGCGCCGTACAGGGTTTTCTGCGGAGCGAGAAGGGACGCGGTTGGACAGGGAGCGTGCGCTGGGGGATGCCCCACCCCGGGTGACAGCACCGCTCAGCTGAAATCCGCACCCGGAGCCAGCCACGGAGCAGAGGGCGGCTGCAAAAGGTGGGGGACGGAGGGGTCCATACAGCCCCCCCCCTCCCGCCTTGGTAGTCCCCCCGCCTTGTCCCACCCCGCAGTGTCCCGTACCCATTCCTTCTTCCGGCTGTGGGTGGTGAAGTCGTAGATGGGGATCTTCACGCTCTTGCCTTGCTTCAGCTTCTTCAGGGTGGCGATGATGAGGTCAAAGTCGAAGGCATCGGGGTGGTCAAAGTTGAAGTCATTGCTGGCTGCCTGCTCCTGCTGCTGCTTGGTCAACACCTGCCCACAGAGAAGGGCTTAGTGCAGGTGGCCGTCCCCACCGGCAGCCTTCCCTCCCCACCGCCGTGCCCGGCGACCTCTCCTCCTGCCCCGAGAGCCGTCTGAAGGGGTCAGGGGAAACCGTGAGGTTGTCACTTGGTCAGCATTGCGCTTCCCCATCAAGGGGTTACACCCAGGGCCACGGCAGCCCAAGGAGCCTGGCCAGGAGGACGCGCAGCCTCACCTTGTAGAAGGAGTCCATGGACAGCAGAACCACCCAAGGGACATCAAGAGCCTCAATGATCATGGTGGCCACCGTGGTCTTCCCAGAGGCACTGCCTCCTCCCAGGCCTGCCAGGGAAAAGGGGATGAAGCCACCAACTCCACAAGCTGCCTTTCCAACCACAAGCTAGGGCTTAGGTCCTTCTCTGTTTCACTACGTTGGAGGAACCTCCAAAGAGAGAGATCGGTAGGCACTACGCGAGCGGAACGATCGCTGAAAACGTCTGATGGCATGCACTACGACTGCCAGCAACGTGCACAGCAAAAGCTGGGAAACCCTTCATCGGATGGTTGTGTAACAAGTGGAGAGCTGGCATGAGAACCAGCCTAGACTAAATCCCTGGGAACTCGTGACAACCCAGGCAACAAGAGTCGAGGGAACAACAAGCAAACACCATGGTCTGCCCAGTGCCTGCTGCAATCCATCACCCCCACCCGCAAGCTCTCAGCTTCTGCCCAGGCCTGCGGCTCACCCAGTCAACGCTGGGCTGACCCTGGGGTCTCCCCCTGCTCCTGTCCGGGCTGAGCAACTCACAGCCTGGAGTCTGGAGCCCACCCCCAGTTTCCAAGGAGTCTGTGAGGCAGAAATCCCCCCCAAGAACTGCTGGAGACCCTCCAGGCAGGCAGCGCCGACGCTGCCCATGCTGCCCCACGCCAGCTGAAGCTCAGAGGTGGGACAGAGCCCGGACACGCGCTGCCGCTGCCCACCTATCACGAAGGCCTCTTTGGACTGCGTCCCATGCTCGTTGTACCACGGCGGCCGGCCGGCCGTGTAGATGGTCCTCTTGCTGGTCCGCAGCAGGGGGGGCTCAGACTTGCACTGGCTGGTGGTCCGCTTTCGGGGTGGCTTGGTGGAGCCCACCGCAGGGTACAGCCGGTCTAAGGATTCGGCACTGCTGTTGCTGGGGATGGGGAGAGGAAGGAGCTCGGTTACCAGAGGTGGGGCAGGGTCCGCGCTCCCTGCGTGTGGGAGCGGGGTCTCCGGGGGATCCCGTGCTGTACGGGTGAGGGACACAACGGAGAACGAGGAGAGGCAACCACGGCCCTGCTGCAGCACCACCAGCACCCACACCTCTGTGACCCCAGGCCACGGCCAACGCCAAGGACTTCTCACACAGGACCACATCTTAACCTGGAAAAGGTGCAGCACAGGCACCTCTTCCTCCAGCCTCACTGCCTGGGGAATGTCTACGCTAAATAAACGCTCCGGCGAGCTCTCAGAAAGCGCTGAATATCTGAAGGGTGGGTGTCAGGAGGATGGGGCCAAACTCTTTTCAGTGGTGCCCAGTGACAGGACAAGGGGCAATGGGCACAAACTGAGGCACAGGAAGTTCCGTCTGAAC
>Ga0065711_1046619_pt1 | contig 12786 bp, 7 predicted proteins | sample Hoacrofraction12_FD_59098 | JGI IMG/M metagenome (GOLD analysis project Ga0065711, IMG submission 59098) | Hoatzin crop microbial communities from Cojedes, Venezuela - Epithelial fraction 12 v2 (version 2) | ecosystem: Host-associated > Birds > Digestive system > Esophagus > Crop | place...
TTTTTTTTTTTTTTTTTTTGTAGTCTTCCTTTATTCTGAAAATTTTATAAATCAGGATCTTTTCTGTTGCATAGGAGTATGTAGACCTGACTGGTTAATGAACACTTTGCAAGCTTTAGGCAGAAGTTGTAATGACTACTGTGATTATAGGAACTTTTTATGACACACTTTATTTATTTTTAAAGGCGAACTGCTGCTTGGAGAACAACTAATGAAGAAAAGAAAGCACTAGACCAAGCCAGTGAGGAAATCTGGAATGATTTTCGGGAGGCTGCAGAGGCACACAGACAAGTGAGGAAATACGTTATGAGCTGGATAAAACCTGGAATGACAATGATAGAAATCTGGTGAGGGCACAGATCTTCTCAAAGACCTCTGCTGTAGATTTTTCCTCATTCTCCAGAGGGAGAGGGATTTAGTCTCAATTTTGTGTGCTGTGTCATGAGTGTTGGGGGTTTTCTGCTTGAAGCACACAACCAGTATCTCCAATTATTTCCTTGAAGTTGCCTGTTACAACATATTCTTAGCTTATTCAGCTTTACAGGGCCTGGGATCGTACTGAATTTCAAACTAAGCTTTTGGTTATGTTCATTTACTTTGAGCACATGCTTGATTTTAATGTTCAGTGCCTTGGCTACTCTTGCATGTAAGTTCTGCAGCGGCGCTGAGAGAAGCAGCAACAGCGCTGGCAAACATCCTGGCTTTTGCCAGAATTGTCAGTGAAATGCTACGTGGACGAGCCGTGCAGGTGCAGTCTGTGGCTGGGAGTGGATGAAGAGGCATAAAAACAGCATGGCTGTGTACTCAGTCCAGGGCAGGAAGATTTTGTCTATATTTAGTCTTCATTGGCTGATGTTTCTGGAGAAGCACATTTTTTCATGTGTTATTCTCAGTTGATAAGAAATAACTGAGCAAATGCATTAAGATAAGCATGAGTTTGATTAAGGTATAAGGTTTAAAGAAATAATTAGTCTGGACGGATTCTCTTGACTCTTCCAGTTATTCCTTTTTCTGTCCTTCAGTTTATCTAGAGTGAATGTCTACTGTCCAAGTACTGCACCGATCCAGGACAGTTTAGCTTCCAAAATCAGGTGCTTTCAGCCTGATACGACTGAGGACTGTACTGGCAAGAGTAGGGTAGTACGAAAGCTAATCAGTGCTGATCCCCAAGGTAACTGTGCAAGGATAACGGAAAGAAATAATATGCCATCAGGGAAAGTGGAGGAAAGACAGCTGCCTTAATAATCACTAGTCTGGCTGAAACAAATCCATCGTACTGAATTACACAGTTCGACTGTTATGGTTATAAGCAATAATTTTCTCAAAACGTGACTTTTCTTCCTAAAGTAGCTCAGGCTGTGGGGACTTGCCTACTAAAACAAGCTCTCTTCTTTTTCCAGATTGCTCTGAGTAAATAGCTTTCTTAAATAAAATCAGTGTGGTGCGCTGGTGTGAGCTGCAGTTTACATCATTCCCTGCCACTATAGGAGTATGCACTGGTGGACATGTATCTGTAGCTTTCCAGTAGCTAGCAGCTTGAGAGTAGACAAAAACTAAGAACAAATGTTAGTCTCGTCAGGTTTTATTTTATCACGTTTATCGCTTAAATTAAAATAAATATTGTCCTTCTTTAACTGGAAGTCTTTTTAATAATTGAGAGGATTATATTATTGCCTTTTTTCTTTTTTCTTTTTAAATCCCAGTAATTGTAAAGAATGCATTTAATTTGCCTAAATTTTAATTGTATAACCTCTGCTGCTCAGGAAATGTGGGTTAAATGTAGCTTGTAAAGGATAGATATTTTACATTTAGAGTAAAAACACTAGTGAATGGCTCAATTTTGTCCAAGAAAGGGTAGAAGAAACAACACAAAGAACTGAAGATCATTATGCTGTACTTCTGTTTTCCAGTCTAGGGTCTCCTTGTAGTTAGTATGCAAGTAGTTTAAGATTTCGCATTAAAACATTTGCTTGAGTATTTTTCTGAGGTTTTGTTCTTGCGTTGATTTATTTGAAGCCATCATAAGAAATATTAATGACAACTGTTATGTTCTTTTTTCTTCTCCCCCCCCTCTGCCGTTTAGTGAAAAACTAGAAGACTGCTCACGTAAGCTGATAAAGGAAAATGGTTTAAATGCAGGTCTTGCATTTCCTACTGGGTGCTCTCTGAATAATTGTGCTGCCCACTACACTCCCAACGCTGGAGATCCAACAGTCCTGCAGTATGATGATATTTGCAAAATAGATTTTGGGACACATATTAGTGGTTAGTTTTCATTTATGAATTAAAATTTTGAGAACGTTCTTCAGTGCAAAGACTCTGAAGCTAATTAACTTCTGCTGATTTCAGGTCGTATTATTGACTGTGCTTTTACAGTCACATTCAATCCAAAATATGACAGACTATTACAAGCTGTAAAGGATGCCACAAATACTGGAATAAAGGTATGATGATCATTATGTAAGTCATTTACCAAGTCTTTTACAGTAAACTTTGCTATTATTTTCCGTTTATATTTGCACTTTATTTTCAGTGTGCTGGAATAGATGTACGTCTCTGTGATGTGGGGGAGGCCATACAGGAAGTTATGGAGTCTTACGAGGTTGAAATTGATGGCAAAACATACCAAGGCAAGTTCTTTGCATGAGGATAGTTGTTCTTAGAGTGTGTGTGTATATATATTTATTTGTACAACTATTGATTTATTTGTGTCATATTTGAAAAGACCTCTGTACTAGAGGTATGGTATGAGTCTTGCATAGATATGTGTTAGCCAGACATTTCGTTGGAGGAATGTTTTGGCTTACGCTTCCAAGTATTGTATCTTTAACAGATAAGATGAAGCCTAAACAACTGTTTCAAAATCTATAAACTACTTGGTACCTGCTGTTTGGCTTTATTAATAAATTTCTGTTACTGTTGGAGTTGCTAGCCTTTGGTAATGAAGTTCTGATACAGCATACAAAGCTACCTTGTGTCTTGGCTGGAATTTGTACAAGATGTGTGGATAGTTTTGTGTTTAGTTCGTCTGCAATATGAGGAGCCACTGTTGTACTTTCAATATGGGCTAACAAACCAATTGCCTTAAAGGGTTTAACATTTGTTAGGAAATTGCCTGTAATATTCATGTTTTCTTCAAAAGTGAAGCCAATTCGCAATTTGAATGGACACTCCATTGGGCCGTATAGGATACATGCTGGGAAAACGGTGCCCATTGTGAAAGGAGGAGAAGCCACAAGAATGGAGGTAAATGGAGTTCTTAAATCTTTCTGTTAAGTTTCCACAACTATCACTGCAAGAGTAGTATTTCCCATGCACTCCTAATGTGTTGTATTTGTCATCCTGGGCGATAATAGCAGCAGAGGAAAAACTTTGCTGTACTTTGTTGTGTTCCTGTGAAAGAGTGATCACTCTTTTTTTCATCTTAGTGGCTGCTTCGTTTAGCCCTGGAGTGTTCTGGTATCTAATACTTTCTGAAACTGAAGCCTTGGAACCCTGCTACTTGAAAAACAAACCCCAAAAAACCCCTTGAAGTCTGAATGGCCTTAGTGATGCTTATGGAAACTCTTGCCTATTTATTTCTCAGTGTGCATACATTACTTCAATGCAGTGTCGGAATGTTGCACTTAGGAGTAGGGAAAATGACAGGAATTCAGATTTTGGGGTGAACTTGAGGGACCAGAGTTTTCCTGAAAGGTGTTTGGACTTGCCAGTCATTCACACTTTCCTTGTTTGTTCGCTCTGTAATTAAAAAGACAAAATAACAGTCTTCTCTTGCTCATGTAATTCTTTAGAAATATTTCCTTAGTGCTGTGGCTTTGGATGACTTTTTGCAAAGTAGAATTAGATACGATGACTTTCTTGAAAAGCTTCCAGTGCAGTTTTTCTTTGCAGATACAAAATAATTAAGCATATTTCTAGTTAATGTGGGAGACAGGATGAAAGATGTTGTTTGAATAGCGTTGCTGTGCATGGTGTGGCAAACTATACCAATTGGAAAGGCACTATTAAAATACATAACGTGAGATTTAGCCACCGTTTTGATGTAAGCTTGTGTTCTAACAGGATAAGAAGGCTTATTTAAAAGATCGGTAATGAGATAAGAAGCTTTTAATTCCATTCTAAGCCTGATCACTGATCAGCAATGATCACTAGTAAGCCTGTCACAGTAAGTAAGACTTCTAAGAGCTGAACAGGGACAGGTGTGGTCTGGACAGGATTGTTTTTGGAGGGATACTCACTCTGATTACCCAAAACATGTGTCATAATTGTTGATCACCTTGTTAATATGTGAGCAGAAAGACAAAATTTTAACTATCATCTTATCTATACGAGTGTGCAAAGGGATTAAAGAGTATTGGAAAAGCAAGGTGGAAACAGCTTGTGTGCCCTTCTTCATTTAGCTTAGTGAATGGTTAGGTCTTGTATATCATCCATCATCAGTATATTACTAGTATAAAACTTCAGTGTGCTTTAAGCAATTCTTACTTAAAGTTCAGAGCTTTGAGATTGTTTTAACACTGGGGAGAAGGCATTTTTTTAATTTCTTCAGCTTCCGTAGATTACTTAGGACACTATCCTACATTGTTAAAGACAGTGAGTTTTGCCAGTGGAGAATGTGGAGCATAGCCAAGCTCTTACTGTGCTGTGCTAATTACAGTATAAAACTGCAATCCACTGAGTTCTTTATGGTGGAGAGAAATACAGCCTCTGGTAATCCTTACTCTGAAAAAGTGGGTGTGAAGTCAATTTTTTGGTGGCATTGTGTGGGGGGTTTTGTGGTTTTGTGTTTTGATATTTTTAAAATGAAATCCGTTGACTGTTCAGGGGCATCTTTAATAGTTTGTTTTGAATTTAGAAGCCTGTGTTACTGCTTTTCATGTGGCTTCTTATTTTTGGGTTGTGACTTTCAAAGTAACTCAATAAACTGAAAAACCCAGCTCCTGCTGTCCATTAATGTTTGATGCCCTATCTTGTTAAGTCCCTTTCACAGTCCTAGTGTTAAGGATATGTGAATGCTCTTGGCAGAAATGAGTTTATATAATGGCATTTCAGTATGTTTTTGGCTAGAATTTTGATAATGCCCTTGCAGATATATATCACCTTCATTTCTTGAAGAAATTCATCTTGTGGAGTGGAAATGAGCAGGTTAAGGGTTTATACTAGCAGCTGTTACCAGAAAATTCTTGCAGAAATTGGGCAGAAAGTTCTTCAGTGCAGTAAGTCTCTGTAATCACCATCTATTTGCTATGTCTAAACTATACATTTCCTAGGACTTCTATCTGAATAGCAAAGGAGAATTACTTCCAGTTAGCAAATGTTTTGCAGCAGAACGCAGTTTCTTAGCTATTGTTAGATGTATGCGTTGACAACAATTTAACTGCAATGACTTTGAGAAATTGTGACTAGAAACATGGTGATATTTATGGCTTGAAACAAATAAAATGGTACTAACATAAATAGCTGATGATGGGGATGGATGTCTGTAACTTTGGTGTGTGAAATCTCCCTATATAATTTTTCTCTACATTGATTTGGTGATTGAATCTATTCACATTTAATTGCTTTTATTCAGAAGTTGTTAGATCTTTGTATCAGAATGACCAAATGTCACTTATTTTCATATTGCAACATGTTCCCTTTTTCTTTTCCCTCCTTAGGAAGGTGAAGTATATGCTATAGAAACCTTCGGTAGCACGGGAAAAGGTGTTGTTCATGATGATATGGAGTGTTCTCATTATATGAAGAACTTTGATGTTGGGCATGTGCCAATAAGGTTGGATTTTTGTTGTTGAGTTTTGTTGGTATATTGCGCTAGAGGTACCACCCTTGTAGGGTACAAATTTGATACAGTGCACGGTCTTCACTGATTAATAAGGCTGTTAGAGGACTCAAACGATGGTGTTAGCAGTGTTCTTGTTGTGAAATATGCTCCAATTGTAAATCTGGAACAATATGGAATTATTCCCAATAATCTGGAAATGGAGAAAATGCATGATTATGTCTTTGGCAATAGAGATTGTTTTTTAACTTTCCATCATTAGTTATTTTTTATAATTAATAATATGTAGATTTTATTTCTATATTAGTCTGTATATTAAATGCATATGTTTATTTCTTTTTTTTAAACCAACATCTGTATTATGGTTGTGCACCACAATCTTTGTCTTAGCGCTGTTCCCAGAATATATCAAGCTATTCTTGTCATCTGTTTTGTTTTGTATGGGTATTTTGTGGGTTTTAAGTCCTTCTTTCAGCGTATTACTATAAAATGAAATAGTTTATTAATTTTCAGCTTTCGCTGGGATTGCATTTTTGGCATTTCTAGGAGTGCAGCATATTTTCTGAAGTGAAAGCTCTTATGGTTAGAAACATAGCAGGCAGACATGCTTTTCAGATATTACTAGGTTGTTCTACAGAGAAAAAATAGAACTATGAAAAAGGCAAGGGGGGGAGAATTAGCCTAAGTAAGGGTTGGAAAGGAACTACTTGTGTTTGGAAATAAGTTTATTTATTAGCAGATCTATATATCTCTAATTTTTATTCATATGTATCATAAGAAGTATGAATAAAAAGCTTACCGAGTATTTGACTTCACAAGTAAAACTTCCGAGTTTTAAATGACCAAGCTTACATCTAAATTAGTTAGATTATTAACTGTTTTGGATCAGGAAGAATGCTGGTTTTCTTTATAAAATGGATCATCCTTTTATAATTTAAGAGCATGGTTCCTGTCACTATGTTTCATTTTCCTTGATAGTCAGATGCGGATATGTTCGCAACCTAACATCCTCTCTTTGAAGTACATGGCCAGTGTGTTTGGCAGCATTCTGTCTTTTTGAGGGAGGAAAATGCACTTTGTTTTGTGACCAGAACAGCTGATTGATGTAGAAAGACATCCCAAGACCGGGCAGTCTTAAAAGAACTTGAAATCTAACTCTTTACTGGTGTGCTTTATTTCTGTAGTGAATGCTTGCTGGTGATCCATCTTTCTCCTCAAACACGTTCTTCTTTTTTTCTTCAGGCTTCCAAGAGCAAAACACTTGCTAAACGTTATCAATGAAAACTTTGGTACTCTTGCCTTTTGCCGCAGATGGCTAGATCGCTTGGGAGAGAGTAAATACCTAATGGCATTGAAGAACCTGTGCGACCTGGGTATAGTGGATCCATATCCTCCGTTATGCGACATTAAAGGCTCATACACCGCACAGTTTGAGCATACTATACTGTTGCGCCCAACGTGCAAGGAGGTTGTCAGCAGAGGAGATGACTACTAAACTCAAAGCCACCTCAGCACCTTTGTACCCTAGGCTTTGTTGGAACATACTATACCAGAATTAATTTGCAACATATTGTCTGTTTTAACAGTGGACTGATGTAATACTTTCCATATTTGGAAAGGAAGGAATTTAATCAAAGGCAAGTCTTCTAATGTAACTAACCAAGGAAAAAGCTTTCAGGCCTTTAGAAATATTTCAAAAGTTACTTATTTTTTCTGTTCAGGGAAATACGTGCTATAAAGCTCAATTTTTAGTTTGGAATGAGTTATACATTTTGTTTTGAACATTTATGATAAGAGATGCTTTTCAAATATTTATATTACCATATTCCTACTTGAATGCTTTGAATGACTACACCTGATTTCTGCGCCCAAGTCCTGTATGATATTGCCTTTTAAACTTCCTGGAATCCATTTTGTAAAAAATAAAGACAAATTTTCAGATCTAAAAATATATATACTTTTTAGAAGTCTGGTTATGATTCTGGTCAGCAGTCTGCTGGGAAACCGCTCTATTAAATATTTTGCAAACTTGATTTGCCATTTCTTGTCTTGAAACTGGACCTGTCTTACCCTTAATGTGAAAGTTTGGCTTTTAGTGCTTATTTAAATAATCTTGTCAGTGCTGGGATACAGGACGAGAAGTCATCAACTCGTTGCGGGACAGAATGTGACTTCAGAAGAGATGCGTGGTGTGATTTGTTTTTAAGAGTGCCAGTCTTCAGCTTTGACTTTAGCTTTATTTGGAACATGTCAAACCCGTTATGTCGTCTCAGTTGCTGTTATCAGCAACATGCAACTTTGGGCTGAAGTCAGTTGTGAGTATTAGTATATATCCCTACATATTCTTTGCCATTGGCATGATCTTTTGCACGGAGTAACATTTCCTTCATGTCATTCCCAGTCTCCTTTAAGTGCACATTACATTGGACAAGTTGTGGGGACAACGAAGACGTTAATTTATTTTGGAGTGTTGAAAGTTCTTCCATACAGGCAAACTGGTCTGGAGTATTTGATGTTTCCTTGACCTGAGAGGCCATTATCTGTCTTCCCACTGCAGCGAATCCGACTGGTGAGTCTCATTGGTAAAGGTGAATTAAATCCCGTGGCTCTTCAGGCCTGGATGTCCCATGTCTTCCAGTGCTGTGTAGTTACCTCGTGGCTCACATATTAAAATTTTACATAGTTACTGGTAACAAAAACAGCTTCTTTAATAGGTCAGTAACAGTGCCTTGAACTGCTTGGGAAACAGAGACACTTCACCTGCTCTTTTAGAGTGACGACGTGCTTATTTACAGAGGAGTTTGTAGTAGTTTAGAAATACCCGTTCTTTCCACCTCTGTCTTGAGGTTAAAGCTGCATTTTGTCCTTTCAAACTCCAGTATGTGAACTGCAGTTCAGAGGGGAGCATCATTTTGTGCCTTAAAAGTCACATCAGTGGTTTTTTTCCCATTTGTAAGTGTTATTTAAACTTAGTACTGCTTGTAGAAATGGATAAAGTAGGATCCTGAAGTTTGTATTCCTGTTGTTGCTGTTTGGGAGTCTTGGCATCCCAGCAATGAATTTTAAGTGATCTGCGCAGCTGTGTGGGCACGTGTTTCTCGGCTTCCGAGCAAACAGTAGCTTCTGTACATGCTTGGGCATGGCAAAGTGAAAACTGGCCCCTGAAAGGATCTGTGGTGAACAGGGTAGCATTAAGGGTTTCCAGCTCACCCTGTTTTGGTAGCAAGCCTTGTTACGACAAATTCTGCTAGAAACAAGTATGACAAATCTGCTTTGGTTCTCAGCCTCTTGCCCACTAATTCCAGTCTTTTGTCTCTAGAAAGATAGTCCGTTAGTAGCAGTGACGTTTGATACTGGTCCTACGGCTTCAGGCTTTATCTTCACTGATGGTTACTTCAAGAACACTCAGTATTACAGATCAATGATCTGTTTTCCTCCCTTTGTCTTTTACTTCAATGTAATAGGAAGATCCAGAGTAGCAGAGCTACTTTGGACTAGGGCCTGTTCTTTTAACTTACTGGCTGTTTGCTAATTCACATGTTGAAGCGGATAATCATATATAACAGACCGTAGATTAAATGCCTCAGAAAAAGACAGGCAGAACATGATGATTATTTCTTGCCATTGAATTTATTTGGGTTTGGGTGGATACAGGCTTCCTGTGCTGCTGACCATCCTTCATTTATGCCTATCAGTACAGAAGGTGAGCCACGTTTCCACTTTCCACCTCCTCCTCGCACCTTGCATTTAGTAACAATAGAATAAATTCCTCTACTGCTTTCATGCTCTTTAGGCTGCTTTTTCCTGTTGATGGAAGTGGAGCTATAAAGTCCCGGCCCCGCTGTCTGGTAAGCGGACCATACTGTCTTGTCACTTGACAAAATCAAAAGTTTTATCAAAGACTGTTGAGCCAAGTACTGAAGTCTGTCTTCCTTAAATACCCAGAAGATGGGAATCGTCTGGAGTATGTGCAGCACCAGAAATGGTAGTAGCTTTTGTAGAGAGTATGTTTTTCAGAGGTGCCAAAATGGAGAGTTCAGAACCTACTTGCAGAGTTCTTCCTCCATGCAGACCTTGTGAGAGACACGCGTCATCAGAGAACGTGCAGCTGGACCTCATGATCTCTCCTTTTGATGAAGGTGTGGCCTAAGACTTTCCTAACCGGGAGATTAATTTTAGACTCGAACAGCATTCTTCCCCTCTTAGATGTGGGATTTGGGTTTGTTGGGTTTTGCCCCTGCTTTTTGATCACCTGCTTGAGTAAGCCTTCAACCTGGGTAAGTCTTCTGCTAGTTTCATGAAGCCTTGTGCTGGTTTTCTGACTGTAGAATAGCAAAGTTACTTTGTTTTGTGTTTAACTGCCCTAGCAGCACCCTGATGCGGTGCACGCGCTCGCGGGGGGCCGCAGGCACTATCAGTTTGTGGCGGTCTTTGCCAGGTTGTTGAAATGTTTAAAGCCTGGCCCCTCTCACCACACGAAACAAGCACAATGACACTGAAGCTTCTGACCGCAGCTTGCGACAGCAGAGCGAACTCCACACTGTCCCAAACCAAAAAGCTCTATTGCCGTAGACTTCATGTGAGAGCCTCCAGCAGCTGCCCAGAGAGCGACTGCCCGTGGCGAACGGCGCTTTGCTCTGGGCTGGTGCCGGGCAGGGGGGGTGCCTGCGTCAAGCGCCTCGCGCAGCGCGGGACGGGGAAACGGGGCACACACACTGCCGGCCATCAAGTGTTGGAAGTTTTGCGTGGAGGGATGGGTTCGGCGGTCTCTGTTTCTCAAAGCTGCTGCGGCTTGGGGTACTTTGCAGAAAATAAAAAAAATTGTTAAAACTACAGGTGCTTTCTGTCTGAAGGCCAGATGCTACTGCTTTAATGTGAATCAAAGAGGTAATAGTATTCAGAGGTCTCCTTTTTAAAACTATTTTTCTGCTTCTGTGCTGATGGTAGGTTTCCTTGGAGTCTTACACTTCACATTTTGGCTTAAAAATACCACCGTACAAGAAAGATCAGAGTTTTCCCTTTTTAGTGGCAGACTTTATTAAAAGCAGAAATAAACTTGGTGCTACGTAGCAACTGTAAGGTGTATCCCTAGGGACGTACTCTTCTACTTCAGACTCTAGCTTGTGAAATAAGGAAGCGGTTCTAGCACTGGCTTTGTGGGAGCTGCTGTTTGGCAGCCTGGCTTGCGAGGCAGTGGTATTTTAAGGGTGAGTGTACTGTAACTTTTCAAAGAGGAGGCTGAAATAGGGCATTTAGAGAGGGGGGGAAAGTTGCTGTTACAGTGAGGAAACTGTCGTTGCGTCTTCCAACTTCGTTGTGCCACATTACCTTCAGTCTATCAAAATAATACCCGTATTACATAAAAGTACAAAAACAGAGTAAGATGGTATCACAGCAACTTAATGATGTGATGTGTAAACATGAATGCAATTTGTTAATTTGATTTCTGCAGGTGATGTTTGGAGGTAGAGGAACTATCCCAAATCTTACATATTTCAAATACTTTTCTTACAGGAAGGAAGAAGAGGTAGGCTTTTCATAGTTAACCGTTTGCCAGGATTTTGCACTTCCAACTTGTTGACATGCGGCACTCTGCGGAACATCTACCAGCTGTCCATAAACAAAGGCAGGCAGTGTATTTTCTGAAGTCATTGACAAAATAACGTTTCCACCAAATGGTTTTATGAAAGTGTGTTTAGATAAAGACCATATAACTGGAGAAAAGCATAGCATGCTTTTGAAGCAAGGTGGTTTTTTTCTATGCGTTTTTTTCAATAGTATGTTTGTGGGTTTTTTTCTACAAAGACTCAAAAAGCAGTTGTTTTTATAATTAGAAATATTTAAGTACTTTTAAAGAAAAAAAAAAGACAACTGTGCTGTCACTCTTTCAGAATTTCTGAAGCAAAAATTGATGTGTGCCATGACAGCTACCCAACTTTTATAACTAAGGTTAAAAGTCATATAGATTTAAGCTTTGCTTTTATACTGATGCTGCCTTCTCTTATTTTGCAAAGCTATGGTGCTCTAAAAAAAAAAAAAAAGTGAAGTAGACTGGTCAGCAGTTAAATAATAAGCCTTTTGCCTAGTTGTTTTTGAGCTTGAGATGTCCACTCCCCCTGTTTTTGAAATACTGTTTTTTTTCTCAACAAGGCCAAATCTCTTGAATCCCTTACATTGGAAGGAGCTGTATAGAGGCTTATGTACCACCAGATAAAAGCGAGGAGACATAATCCCACTGCATGCGGTCAGGATGCATTTAACCTTTACCACTGGGGCCTGGAAAATGGTACTGGTTATCAGTTTAAGAACGGGCTAATTTGCCCTGCATGATGTGTCACAGTGCACTGTGAGCATGTCTGCCAATGACACAAAGCGGGGAGGGGCAGCTGGCAGACAAACTGGGGGCACTGCCACCCCGAGGGACCTGGACAGGCTGGGCAATGGGCCACCAGGAACCTCATGCAGTTCTACAAAGGGAAACGCCACATCCCGTGCCTGGGCAGGAATAACCCCAGTACCAGCACAGGCTGGGAAGCAGCTCCCCAGAGAAGGACCTGGGGGTCCTGGGGGACAAGTAAACCATGAGGCAGAAACGTGCCCTTGCAGCAAAGCAGGCCAGCGTCCTCTGGGGCTGCGTGAGGCAGAGCATCGTGGAGGGAGGTGATCCCTCCCCTCCCGTCGGCCCTTGTGAGACGCAGCTGGAGGGCTCAGTCCAGTGCTGTGTTTCCCAGTACAAGATACAGACTTACTGGAGTAAGTCCAGAAAAGGGCTACAAAGAAGATGCAAGGGCTTGGCGCATCTGACACGAGGAGAGGCTGCGGGAGCTGGAAGCGTTCAGCCTGGAGAAAAGAAGCTCAGGGCTTCTTATCCTTGTGTACAAATACCTGATGGGGGGAGCAAAGAAGGCGGAGCCAGGCTTTTCTCAGTGGGGCCCAGTGTCAGGACAAGAGCAAACGGGCACAAACTGAAACACAGGAGGTTCTGTTCAGACAGAAGAAACTCT
>Ga0065711_1046624_pt1 | contig 12785 bp, 4 predicted proteins | sample Hoacrofraction12_FD_59098 | JGI IMG/M metagenome (GOLD analysis project Ga0065711, IMG submission 59098) | Hoatzin crop microbial communities from Cojedes, Venezuela - Epithelial fraction 12 v2 (version 2) | ecosystem: Host-associated > Birds > Digestive system > Esophagus > Crop | place...
CGCATGTGACAGACCCCACTAACCTGTGCGGAGAAACAATCCCTGGACCCTGCTGGTCCCAGGGCTGCCCCGGGAGAGCACCCACCCCATGAGCGGAAGAGGACAAGATGCTCTTTATGGGATGTTTAGGGGAGAAATTAAAGGAGGGGAAAGGGAGGGATCTGGCGGGTTTGGGGAGGAACAAGCATGGGAAAATCGTGGGATAAAAGGACAGGTCAGATGTAAAGAGTCTGCTGGCCTGGCCATGTCTGTCTGGCCATGCCCTGCTCCAGATCAGTGCAGACTGTCCTATCTCCTCATTAAACTCTGTTTCTAACTAGTGCCCTGAGTGAGGGTCTCGTTATTCTACGTGCATATGTGTCCAGGGGGGTCTGAAGTCACCAGAGTTACACCACGGGTTGGAGGACTTATGTGTCTGTGACACCAGCAACCAGAGAGGTCAGAGCCCGTGCATGTTGTGTCAGCGTGTGTGTCGGTGTGCCATCGCTAGTGAACACGAGACAGTCTAGCTGGTGAGAGGGACACGGGGCTGGGGACCCAGGTATTGGAGTGGACATAAGTCTGGGCCAGATACTGGAGAGACACAAGACTGGTAAGTTGGTTGCTGGAGGGACAAAGGGGTCCAAGCAAGATACTGGAGGGACCGTGAGGTCTGGGGTCTGCTGAGAGATCTCTCTGCATGCGTTATGTGTCTGTGCATGAAGCAGCTGGAGACGAGAGGATCCAAAGGCCAGCTACTGGGTGGGCAGTGTGTAAGACCAGTTACTGGAGGGATCTGTATTTTATATATGCATCGCTGTAGGATTCATTTTGTTCTTGGAAATCTGATTCATATACTAGAGGGACTGGGCTTTTACAGATTTTATTCTCCATTCTCACATTCTCCAACTGCTGTCACCCAATGGTCTCCTTTCAGGCTAAAATCCATCATCTTTCAGTTTCCTGCAACTGTCTTAACAACTAATGTTTTGTCTTCTGCTGCTGGCCCCCACCCAGCAGTAAGAGTCCATTCAGAAATATCGCACCAGTGACACCAGGTATCACTGGATTATTTCCTAGTTGTTGGCTCATCCTGATCCTCCAAAAACCGCCACAGCTTGTTTGATCCAAGGAAAGTTATGAACAGCGAGCTTGAAATAACTCCCCACAGCCATTCATCTAAAAGTAAAATTGCTGTTTCCGAGCTCTGAATATCCATTCGCAATTTTTAAGGATCTTTTTGAGATTTGGAGGCAGGCACAGTTTAAGAAGGAATTAGAAAGGCAGATATTTATCTGGCTGTCTCTGTCTAATTTCATTCCTGAAAGCTAATGCTCTTTGTTGTCTGGGTATGGGTCTTTTAAAAGAAAAATTTAATATTGCTATGGTTTACTCTTTTTTTCCTTTTTTTTTTTTTTAAGTCAAACCAGTTATTATTTCACAGTGAGCTTTTCTGTCATATTTTTCAGTTTCTTATCATAAATTAAGCTTAACTGACTGGTGAGTGAGTCCAAATTCCGTACAGCGAGGCAGGATACATTTCTTTATTCCATCAGTGTAGGCAGACTATTTATTGTATGTATAGTTTCACGTTATCATTTCTGATTCAGCGAAGGTTTTGAGCACTTCTTTAAGTGCTTTACTATATTGGATTTATGATGGTTATGCATGTTTTCTATGGGAAATTCTGTCTGGAGACTGGGACAGCAACCCGAGAGTCAAAACTCCTAGATGGTTCATCTAAGGTTCGGGGCAACTTCTGGGAAATTGCTGTAAAAATTTCTGTCTTCCTTACTTCTGATTCCTGCTAGGGAAACAGGGAAGAAAATGGAAACACTTTCCAAGGAAAGCCATGGCTGGTTAGACAGCCATCTGTGTTTATAGTCTCCATATTAGCTGAATGTTTGCAGACCTTTGGTGAAAAGCATGTAACAGAAGTTCAATAACATATTTGAGGGGGTGTGAACTGCTTCAGTTCTGAGACAAAGGTTTCTCTACACCTGAGTGCCCAATGTTTCTATTGCCTAGTTCAAAGAAGATAGTGATAAATTCCTAGCTTGGAAGTCAGGAGTATCAAGCATCTGCTGGGGAGAAAGGGAGCCAACTGGAAATGATCACTAATCTGGCCTGAAACATGAAAATCACCGTCCTTGGAGATATTCAAAACTCAGCTAGATAACATTCTGGGAAATCTGGCCTAACTTTGAACCTAATCCTGCTTTCAGTGGGAGGTTGCACTCCAGAGGTTCTTTCCAACCTACATTATTCTAAATTATTATGAGTCTCTGGTCAATTTATCCTATCTATTTTTTTACTTTTTGTGACATTTCTGATGTTTTTCTCAAGTCTTGTAATGAAATTTAGGAAATTGTATAACTTTCATAATCCATTAACCTGGAGTACACCCACTATATGGATTTGTGTTTGTGATGGGTAATCTCTGTAATCTAATACCGTACCTTATAGCCCTGGGTGCAAAAAGATCCAGATGAAAAAAAAGAGCTTCACTTTCTCTAAAATGTCTTTCTTGGGCTGCCAAGTCTGCATGTGATCCTGAAAATCATGGTGCCTCCTCAGGGTAGAAGAAATCTCTGAGGAACAGGAGTGTCTGTTAGGTCTGAAGAATGAAGATGCTGATATTGTTGGGCCAGATGAAGCTTGGATGAAGCTTACCTGCTATCTGTAAAAGATAATGAAGGCTCAAAACTTGATACAAAAAAATAGAAGTGTTATGGTACAACAGAACAGGTGAAGCAGATATCTGTTCTCCTCCAGAAATTCAGAAGCAGGCTTGCAAATTGTGATTAGAAGTACTTCGGCGTGGTGGTTGACCTTGGCTCCCTGCTAGGTGCCCACCAAGCTGCTCTCGCACTCCCCCTCCTCAAAAGGACAAGGGAAGAAAATAAGATGAAGAATTCGTGGGTTGAGATAAAGATAGTTTAACAGAAAAAGAAAAAAAAGGTTAAGTGTGTGCACAGAAGCGAAGCAAAAGAAAAGATTTATTCTCTGCTTCCCATTAGCAGGTGATGTCCAGCCACTTCCTGGGAAGTAGATGTGTGTTTTCTGAAGCTACTTAATTCATTGCTGTAATTAACAAGGAAGTGTCAGTCACTGAGCAGTTTATGTAATTTTTCCCAGGTTTCTTAATGGAAGTGTGATGGTGCTTTAGTGAGTGTGATGGGCCCAGCTGTCTTCCAGCAACCCAAATTGAGCAGAATAAGTTGTTCCCATGCCACAAACTTTTGTGATCTTCACCCCAGTTCTCTGGTAAACCGAGTAGAGGTGAAGGCTCAGATTCAAAGGCAAAGTGTATTTTTCCTCCAAATATCCTCCATGTACATTTGAAACCAAGATTAGCTGTCTGCAAATCCCGTGATCTTTAAGAGCTCAGAACAGATAGGAGCTTTCCTGAAAAATGCATTGTTTCATGCAGTTATTTTCAAAACAGTGTCATAACTAGGAGAAAGATAAGTTGGTCCTGCACTCAGGGAGAAGTTTGCTTTCAGTCCGAGACATGAGAACCTATAATCTGTCGCTGCTGCTCTAGAGTGCCAGCTACAAGCACAGCATATGCTGTTAAAATTCTTTCATACTGGGCTGCAAAAGTCTGTGAGAAAGTACACATCTCTCCAGGAATGATTTCTTTTCTTTTCTCTTCCCTTTATAAATATCTGCTTCTGCCTAAAGATAAGCATGAAAACACTAGGAATGAGGAGAGGGCCATAGGTCCACATGAAGTAGTGGTGCTGGAGGAAAACTCCTTTAGAAACAAGACTCAGACACTTCAATCCTAAGTGCAGGAGCTGAAGAATATCTCTTATTCATTAGGAATGATTCCTTACCCCTTGCATGCCTACGTTGCTATATGCTTTGCCGGTCTTGTGTCAGAACTGTAAGCACATGCCAGCTCTTTCTAAAAATTCATGCAGTGCTCTTGAGAAAGGCTCCAGTGCCTCATCACAGCCCTTCAGCCTTCCTGAAGTATGAATAGCAATGAGGCAAGGAATGCCAGGCTCCAGGAAGAAAGTCTTCACTATAATGCACTTTTTATCCTCGGGTTTTGTTTTTAATGCTGTGGAAGAATCTGCTGTGGGTTTAAAGGTTTGAGAGGATTTTCTTTAAAGACTACAGATAGGTATTTAAGGGCTTGGGCCAGGTAACATTCAAGTAAACTGTTGCAATTGGTGAGTTCTGGACTGGACTTTCGCCTCATGACAGTGGTAGAGATGAATGTTGTGTATGCTGATTTTTTTTTAATACAGAGAGTTAAAAATGGACCAGGTTTTCTGGCCTCTTAACTTACTTCCTGGAATAAAACATCCACGAAGCCTGTGAAGGTCAATCAAGATGCAGACGCAAAAAAGCAACAACAGGTGGGGTTTTCTCTTTCTTTCCTACTACTCCTTTAATTAGTATTAATGTGTTTCTCAGAAGCAAAGATCTGAGATTTTAAAGGGCTATTTTTCTTTCACTGAAGTTCAGTGTTCAGTGCATTTTGCAAATGATCTCATTAGGCAGTAAAACCAAGAGCAAAAAGATTCTGGCTCCCTAGTTTGTCCAGGTGACAGTATCAGTGCTTCAAAGAGGAAACAATCTCTGGAGTCAGAATCCAGTGGATAAATACACCTGCAAATTGAGCTTTAATGAGGAAAGTGTTTTATGTCCCTACCCTAGTAAATACAATACAGCAAGCAATGACCTCACCTTGCATGTTCAAGGAAAAGACCTAGGTTTTCAAGTGAGCAGCATCATTCTGCTTATCAGCGTTAAATTAAGGATGAGTTTGCAAGTGTTTAGCATTCGATAACCTCCCATTCTAATATGAGGAGGGACAGAAAAGACTTATGCCCACAGATCTGTCTCTGCTTAGAAAGGAAATATTCTACCCAGCAGTTTTTGTGCTACATAGACACCATAATCTTCCAGCTGACTCTCTTTTCTTCACCACCCTCTGTTTATTGCTCGGCTCCAGAGAACACTTTGAGCCTCTTGGTCATTCCTGGCGTATCTGTTGAGAGCAGATGATTCCTCTCTAGCCCTGCACAAAACCAGTGCGTTATGTTATCAGGTTGCCTTGACTTTTGGGATTAAATGGAGATGTTCTCTGAAAAGCTCTGTTGTGCATCAGACATGACTGATCATCTGGCTTTTACAAGGTGTGGAAATCTGGAGAAAAGCATTGCAGTGTGTCAGGCTTTCACTCCTGCAGCACAGGACAGTCTACCAGAGAATGGAAAAATTACCAAATAGAGTCTTAGGTACAGCAAACTTGCGGAAAAATAAACAGAAACATTTCATTTTGCTTGCTTGAAGCAAGTGTTTGATTTTCTCCTGCAGTCCCCAAAGAACCTTCCTGTCCCTGAAGATGGCTAATTAGGACTGAATCTCAGTAAGCCATTTAGTCTGCTTGAAGATGGTTAATTAGGACCGAATCTCAGCATACTATCCAGTCCATACCAGCTCCAGGCCCCGAGATGGATAGAGAAGCTGGAGCCAAGTAGGCTGTTGTTGGCTGCAGGGCTCAGGCAGGTTTAATGGGAATGGCCCCAAGGAAATCATGTCAAAGCCAATAGCTGTCTCTGATCATTTTTTGCACCTATGGGTCTTCAATAAAACACATGTTATTCATGATCAGGGAAGCTTCCGCTCTTCGCTTTTGCTGAGACAGAGCATGCTTTGCACATAAATGTCATTGTGACAGTCTGCAGACTGAAAGGAGTTTGTGTGGTGTTGAAAACTTAATACTTGCTGTGTTGAAAAATCTGATTTGTCAGGAAAATTTCCATGGGTTTGTATTGGTATAGCAGGGGGGAAAAAATGCTACACAAAAAAACCCACTATCAAGTGTCCATGTGGCTTTCTTTGTGGAAATTTCAGCTAGGGTAATTACTGAGTAACCCATTTTATCTGCAGAGGGTATTTTGGGAATCTAATGGCATATCACCTCCTTGTTCCTGGCAGGTGTCCCTATCTTAAAAATAAATTAAGTGATAAGAAGCAGAGAGGGACATAAATCCTGAAAAGTACAACAGCAGGGACTTCAGCTAGGTGGATGAGATCAGCACATGGAATCCAATTATCTTCGGATACATTAGGGTTCATTTTAATAGAGTGATCTGGAGAGGAGGATGTACAAGAGTAGAAATTTCATCAGGAGACTGAAAAATATAGTAGCTGTCCTCTCATCCGAGACAGAAACTGAGCCCAAGACATGCAGACAGAAATAATTTTTTTGTTGATGGAATGTACAGTACACATGGTGCAAGTACAAGGAAATCAAGTTTCTAGTTGGGATACTCCTGCAAGAACAGGGTGGAATCTGGAGACTGAGTCATATTAGCTCCCACACCTGACATGACTTTCAGTAAAAGTTATTTACAATTGCAAGAGTACAGAAAGAACCACACCAGCACAGTTTTTTAAAAGGTCTGGTATTTAAATTAATCCAGTGGGAATGGGTTTCTTCTCATAAACTTCAGTTTAGAACTTGATTGTGGTCTCTTGCTGAAAAGTTATTCCAGCTCCTGTACAGCATGCCTAGGTCATCTTCACAATGCAAAGCTTCTCAGACAACAGGGTTTTGCAAGCTGAATGGCAACTTAATTATTTTTAATTGTTTATAAATTATTATAGTCCAGAACTTCAAACTGAAACAAAACTGAGGCACTGAATGGGCACGTGTTGCTCAAACTTGAGGTGCATTTGTACCTGCTGAGAAACAGATCAAACTGGCAACCCTGGACCTCAAACCGCTGCAGAAGTACACTTTCTGGGACCCAAATTAGAATGTTTTAAGCTAATTCGGGCAACCCTGACACCATTGCATGTATAACCTAAAGTGAGCATGAGAAAGAAAAAAAAAATAATTATTTAAAGCTATTCCTACACATTTTCAACTTACTAAGACATTATTAGCAGAAAAGTAGTATAGGAAAACATTGGGTTTGGCTTTGTCATCCGATTTGATCAAGCTAAAAGCATTTAAAAAAAAAGATATCATTTTCTCTTTGATGCGTTTTCACTGCATTTTTAGGTAGTCCTGACTGTACTTTTCCTCTAAAGAGAGCGTAATAGAAATACCAAAAGCATATTGAATTCTTATTTTTATATTCAAAAAATAAAACAGAAACTGGAAAAATCAACCTTTCAAACAGAGAAAACAGAGATCCAGGACAAGACATTCAAGTAAAGAGTTGAAAACAAAGTCTTCCTTACTCCATTGTATGCTTTGGGGTGGTATCTGTCATTCATGCTCTTTCTTGTTCAGAATTTCTCAGTTGCAATGAAAAGTCCTGACATTTCCAAGACCTGGCTGTGTGTCTGCTCCCAGCTTTTCCCAGTCATGCTCCAGCAGCAGGCAGGAGGCTTCCTGGGGTCTCACTATTTCTGTCCACAGCAGTTAACCCTGTAAGAATTCCCTGAGAATATTTAGTTGTTCTCAGAGACTGAGCAGTCTCCTCTCCAGGAAATTTAGCCTGGCCCTGAGATCTACAGGAAAGGAAACAGCAATTGCTGTAGTCCAACTTTAAAGAATCTTGGTTTATTATTTTATTTTTTATTTTACCTTTAGCAGTTGGCTTTTCACTGCCCACGTGTGTAAATCTCTATAATGGTAAGGAAAGGTTTGAGTCTCTCTCCTTTCTTTGTTGCAGACTACTAGTCTTCAATATTCATTTATGTTCCACTTTTTATTTCTGCTGTATATAAGATATATGAAAATTGTCTTGTTTGGTAACATATAATGAGAGGCTGAACTTTTGATGGGCCTGTTGATATGGATTTCCATGGCTGAAAGTGAAGTGTATGTGAATTCCCTAGTGTTTATCTATCTTTTTTATTTTGTAAGGGAAGGAACAAATAGGCTGCAATATCCTCCAGATAATTTGAAGCAAGGAATTACATGTACTGCAGATGCCATAAGGGCCCCAGATTATGTCTGGTGTCTGGAGCAGAGCTGCTTCTCGATCAAGAACAAGCTCTTTGTGGAGTGCACCAGGGCACTCCCATGGTTGCATGTGAAGCGATCTTGACTCTTGGAGATCAGTGACTACACTAGGTGTAGTAAAGAGGCTGTCACACAAGATGCAACATGGAGAACAGCCACCAAAAGTCTGAAAAAGAACTCAAAATAACCAAAAGGCTGGTGCAAGAAGTATCTGTCTAAATACATGTTTCTGAAGATGTTGTGCTTTGCAAGAACTGTTGATATTTGAGTGGCAGTTATGTCATACATTAGGGTGAAGTTAATTTTCAGAGGAGGGAAGGCAGGGATGGGGGACTGTTGTCAGAGACTTTGCCATACCTAACAGCCCAGGACAGGAGAGCTGGGCTTGATTTCCTGCTCTGAATGAGCTATGGTGGGAACACAGAAAATGACCCAAAAGCTGCTGGGCAGAAAATTGACAGAAACAAAGAGGAAACACAAAGTGGACTCACGCTAGGTTAAGATTACCGTGCAACCACAACCAGTGTACCTCTGTCCTAGCTACGTGTTCAGAAGGAGGGGGTGTGGAGAGGGGAGCGATGTATCGTAATGGAGGGTGAGTGAATAGACAGTCCTATTTACCCACTTTTGATACTTTAGAAAGAATCTTTGTCCATATGTACTGGAATGATGCATGGGTTTAAAACCTCCTGTTCCACCTAGAACAACTCCAAGAATTCTCCATAAAAAGGGGTTTGACTACCTCTAGCCAAATCATTATAGGAACAGAAAACAGTTTTTCACTGTGAGGTTGCCAGACAGTGGAACAAGTTTCTTGCAAATTTTCAGAGCTTGAATGGACAAGGCCATGAGCAACTGACCGTAACTTCAAAATTATTCCTGCAACGAGTTCAGAGGTGTCCAGACATCTCTGCCAACATAAATTATTCTGTGATTCTAGACTAATAGCCTGTTGGTATTTTCTCAAGGCTTTCATAAAGCCTTTTTAAAAGAGAACAGGTTGGGTTTTTTTCCAAAATAGCTGGTGATATTTTCTGCAATTTGCATGAAAATAACAGAAGCTTCAAGGGATTTGACTATGTATTTAACAGTGATCTTGAGGTCTACCTGTAGCAGTTCATGCTCCAACACTGCCTCATGCTGTCTAGCAGCCTTCCCTTTAGGTAAGGGTTACCTTTAGGTAAGTTGCCTGCTGTTGGATGTAGATTATTTGGTTTATGCTGTTGGCTTAGCCAGTGGCTTTAAGATCTTTGCGTTTAATATCCTGGCTAAATCACAAGAAGTTTTCTATGCGGATCCTGAGAATCACATAGAGACTTTGGAAAATGCTATATTCTATCCCTTCATCTGCAGATACAGATGAAAATAATTTTCCATGTTGTGGGAGGAATTTTGGGAATTCATGCACCTGTGTTTGTGTATTATGCAGATTGTTGTGATAGTGGCTTTATAAGTGTGGTCATTTGAGTCTATTCCATTTTGAGTGTCATGTTACATGCTCCATAAACTCAGCCATGTGGAGATGCCAGCATTTAAAAATATATGTAAATTTCAGAAATATATCCAGTATTAAAAGCCGTTCAAAGCTTGCTCAGAAATTCTGTACACAGGGTAGGGAAGGAATTAACATTCCTCTAACTTCCACCAAGAGGTCACCTCTCAAAAGAAGCAGAAATATCCTCTGGCACCAGAACTCACTCAGAAAAACTTAGTCCTGGCTTAGCAGGCAGGCAGAAAAGATGTGTTTCTTCAATATCAGACTCTCTTCAAAGCAGACAGAGAAAAACTTCTAAACTTCAGTCTTGGCAACAAGAAGTCACTCCAGTACAAGCTCCCATCAGTGGAGACTTGTAAAGCACACGTGGAGAAGGAGACAAACATGATGCAATTTGCTGGGATAGGCTGGGGTACACCTTTGAAATACTGATCTCAGCAAACAGGGTGTATAAAGATATCATGTCCCCCAGAGGTCAGTACTTGGCCCAGTCTTGTCCAACTTCTTCATCAATGACCTGGATGAAGAGTTAGAGCGTACCCTCAGCAAGTTTGCTGATGACACAAAACTGGGAGGGGTGGTAGATACACCGGCAGTCTGTGCTGCCATTCAGCGAGACCTGGACAGGCTGGAGAGTTGGGCACAGGGGAACCTGATGAAGTTCAACAAGGGCAAGTGCAGGGTCCTGCACCTGGGGAGGAAAAACCCCATGCACCAGTACAGGCTCGGGGCTGACCTGCTGGAGAGCAGCTCTGTGGAGAGGGACCTGGGAGTGCTGGTGGACTACAAGGTGACCATGAGCCAGCAGTGTGCCCTGCTTGCCAAGAGGGCCAACGATATCCTGGGTGCATTCAGAGGAGTGTGGCCAGCAGGTCGAGGGAGGTTCTCCTCCCTTTCTACTCTGCCCTAGTGAGGCCACATCTGCAGTACTGTGTCCAGTTCTGGGGTCCCCGCTTCAAGAAAGATGAGGAACTGCTGGAGAGAGTCTAGTGGAGGGCTACGAAGATGATATGGGGACTGGAGCATCTCTCCCACGAGGAAAGGCTGCGGGAGCCGGGCTTGTTTAGCCTGGAGAAGAGAAGGCTGAGAAGGGACCTTATAAATTCCTATAAATATCTTAAGGGTGGGTGCCAGGAGGATGGGGCCAGACTCTTTTCAGTGGTGCCCAGCGACAGGACAAGGGGCAATGGGCACAAACTGAAGCAGAGGAAGTTCCAGCTGAACATGAGGAAGAACTTCTTCCCTCTGAGGGTGATGGAGCCCTGGAACAGGTTGCCCAGGGAGGTTGTGGATTCTCCTTCTCTGGTGATATTGAAATCCTGCCTGGATGTGGTCCTGTGCAGCCTGCTGTAGGTGACCCTGCTTTGGCAGGGGGATTGGACTAGATGATCCACAGAGCTCCTTTCCAACCCCTAACATTCTGTGATTCTGTGATATGATAGAATTTAAAAACTGGTTCCAAACAGAGTCAGCTTGAAAGATCTGCTTCATTCTGACCATGTCTCTGTGGTGGCACGTTGGTAGCACTGCTGTTCAAACTGTGGCTGAAGGGAAGCAGCAGAAAGGAGTTTTGTTCCATCTAAAGCCAAGACAATATGGACCCCGAGCAGCTAAAGGGCATCAGTGGCTGGAGCCCAGTGACTGTCAGGTCAATTGTGCAGTGCCTTTGGGAACAGTTACAGCCAAGCTGACAGAGGTGTTCTGACCAACATAGGGCAGAGATTGTTGTCACAGTCTCCAGCTGATCAGAAAACCTGTAGATCCTGCAGTCTGGCTTGCAGCTGAAGTGACACTTGGGTGCTCAGGGAGCAAGGCCTCAAAAAACACAAAACTGATCACATTAAAGACCTGTATAGAAATGTCAGCGTTCATATGGAATGGTGGTAGGAGGGTGCAGAAGTGATTAGCATCAAGGTCAGGGTCAGTCAAAGAAACCAAATGTTGTTGCTGTTTAACCTGGCAAACAAGCCTCTAACCTTCATGCTGGAGTCAGATGGCAGCTGCAACGAGCAGAGTAAAACAAACCACTGCAGCGGCATTTGCAGAAGGTCGGGTCCCACTCAGTGACTCCTGGGAAGGAAGGAGTAGGAACATCTGGATCATGGAGTGATTCTGTAAACTTACTGACCAGAAGAGATAAATAGTGCTATGGGTTTCAGGTCAAACCTATCCACCAGTCACGCTCAGTCAGTGACTGTGAGGCCTGGGAAGTATGCACTGGAAGTCTGTGGTCACCCCAGGGGGGATGGTTGGGCAGTAAAAATGGGTCTTTGTATCAGAACACCAAACTCAGACCTAGCTGAAACATGACAGACTTCGTTGACCAGAAACAGAAGATCATGTTAACATACATTAAAACTTATATAGAAGTTTTTTTCTGTTTAATATATTCTCGTATTTAACAGAAAAGTCAGACATGAAGGAAACCTATCACTGCAGCAGGGAAGCCAGCATTTAGAGGGTTGTTAAGCAATGTCTGTTTTCTTCCCTTCACATGCAGCAGTTCCTGAAACACCAGTACTGGAGGCAGAGTTCAGGGTGTGATGAGATTCGTCAGCTGCATCCCCATGTGCAGGTTTGCTGTCAGCACAGGATCACCCTCTTCAGTAACATCACAGTATGTCAGGTGTCTTGAAGGGGGAGTAGAAAAGGCACTTGAGATACAGTTGCTGGCAGCAAAAAAAGAAAAGACCTGACACTGAAAGTGAGATGCAGAGATACAGGAGTCAAAGTCTTCTCAGCACTGGATGTAACAAAGGGCAACAACCACAAATAGCAGCTTGGGCAGTTCAGGCTGGACGCTGAGTAGGACGTTTCCATTACCAGGGGAGGACAACAGCGGAATAGGTTGCTCAGTGAAGTTGTCAGATCTCCATCCTTAACTTAGCATCCGAGACTCACCCAGAAAAAAACACATACGAGTTAATCCAGTGTTTGTGGTAGTCCTGCTTCAAGCAGGAGGTCAGACCAGAGGCATACAGAGGTCTCTTCCAGCCAAGGGGGAGAGACTTAAGGCAACAGATTTTCATGAAATTTGTTATATTTCTTTGACCATAGTTCCATCTTCACAACCTACAATCATTACAAAGCTCTCCAGATCTCTTCTCCTCTTGTTTATGGCTTGTCTTTTGGTTTGTAGACTAGGGCTACAAGGATGGTGAGGGGACTGGAGCATCTCTGCCACGAGGAGAGGCTGAGGGAGGTGGGCTTGTTCAGCTTGAAGAAGAGAAGGCTGCGAGGGGACCCAATATACACTTACAAATATCTGAAGGGTGGGTGTCAGGAGGATGGGGCCAAGCTCTTTTCAGTGGTGCCCAGTGACAGGACAAGGGGCAACGGGCACAAACTGAGGCACAGGAAGTTCCG